>Ga0209307_1000139_pt1 | contig 57978 bp, 77 predicted proteins | sample COGITO_mtgs_1105_FD_185519 | JGI IMG/M metagenome (GOLD analysis project Ga0209307, IMG submission 185519) | Pelagic marine microbial communities from North Sea - COGITO_mtgs_110530 (SPAdes) (version 2) | ecosystem: Environmental > Aquatic > Marine > Epipelagic ... | reverse complement strand
TAATCGTTGCTCAGTTTATCTTATAAATGATGCAGATAGTTTTTCATATACAGGGGATGGAACATCTGGTGTTTACATATTTGGCGCACAAGTTGAACTTGGAACGGGTACTAGTTACATACCCACATCGGGAACAACAGTAACACGTAACCAAGACGTATGCAACAATGGCGGTAGTTTAGCAAGTATAAATAGCACAGAGGGTGTTTTATATGCAGAGATAGCGGCTTTAAATCAAACTGCAAATGTATCTCAATATATTACCATAAGTGATGGAACATATAACAATAGAGCATCAATTTTATTTTCTAATGGTAGCACAAATAATATAAGAACATTTTTAAGGGTTGGAGGAGTATCACAAATAGATGTAAGTAATGCAGTTAGCGATGTAACAGACTTTAATAAAATAGCCTTTAGTTATAAAGAAAATAATTTTAAAATATATCTTAATGGTGTTCTTGTTTCAACCGATACAAGTGGCTCGGTATGGTCTGCCGATACAATTACAAAATTATCTTTTAGTGAAATAAATACAACAGCGGGAGCTTTCTACGGCAAAACAAAAGCACTTGCAGTTTGGAAAGAGGCTTTAAGCGACCAAGAACTTGCTGACCTTACATACCCAACACCAACTGATCCAACGTTTGCTTTAGACTTTGATACGATAGCAACTGATTTCACATTTGCTAGAGGCTCGGAGGCTACATACGTAGATGCTCAAGGGTTAATACAAAGTACTAATGAACTAGGACCAGAGTTGGTTACTAATGGAAATTTCAGTAGCGATACTGATTGGTTAAAAGGCCCGGGTTGGTCTATTAGTGGCGGTATTGCTACACTTGATGTAAGGTATGGTGGTAGTTCTGGTCTTGGCTCAACTGCTATGTCCGTAACACCGGGAAAAACTTATAAAGTTGTAGTAAATGTTATTTCTAAATCATCGGGTTTTAGATTATATGATAATAATGGTGTTATTGCTTATGGTTTAAATGTAGGGGAAAATGTTTTTTACAGAACAGTTACATCTTCAAGCTACCAAGTAACACCCTTAGGTCTTTCTGGTTCAACTGGCTCAATAGACAGCGTATCTGTAAAAGAATACATAACTGCAACTAACACTCCCAGATTAGATTACTCAACGGGAGCAGAGGCATTTTTACTAGAACCGCAGAGTACGAATTTAATAACTTATTCAGAGGATTTTGGAGGCTATTCCAATAGCAATTCAACGGATGAAGCAAACGCCACAACAAGTCCCGAAGGGCTAACAAACGCAACATCTTTTTTAGAGGCGGCTACAACGGGTCAACACAAGTTAATTACATCAGTAACATTTGACGGCTCAAGCGATTATACCTTTAGTATTTTTGCGAAATCAAACGGAAGAGACTTGTATGTTGATACTCAAAATTCAAATAAATGGGGCGGAAGGGCTTGGTTTAATTTGACTGCTGGAACGGCAAATGCGGTTTTAGGAACGGCAGACATTGAAGATTTCGGCAATGGCTGGTATCGTTGTATCGTTACTGGTGCATCAACTTTAGCGGGAGGCAACTTTGTTGAATTGCTCACAAGCGATGGTGCAGCCAATTCAACAACGGGAGATATTACAAAAGGCGTTTACATTTGGGGTGCAATGCTTGAACAACAATCCTACGCAACATCGTATATCCCAACATCGGGAACTACAGTTACACGTAACCAAGAAACTTGTATAAACGCAACACCAGAGATAAACAGTGAGGAAGGGGTATTGTATGCAGAGATAGCAGCTTTGGTTGAAGTAGATAATGCAAGAAGATTTATAACACTAAACGGCGGAACTTCATTAGATGCTGTTGTTTTAAGGTATGAGGCAAGTGGGGTAATTGTTGCAAGGTATCAAATTGGTGGTGTAGCACAATGCAGCATTGCCTTTGCAACAACCATAACAAATTCTCATAAAATTGCTTTTAAGTACTCTCTAAATGATTTTGCATTATGGGTTGATGGAGTGGAAGTTGGGGTTGATAATTCTGGAAATGTACTTGCAGCAAATACAATTAATAACATAGATTTTAATAGTGGAAACGGTACCTTCCCTTTCTTTGGAAACACAAAAGACCTACAAGTTTACACAAAAGCACTATCGGATGCGGAACTAATAAAACTAACAACATGATGCAAATTTATAAGACTGTATTTGATACAGAACAACAAGGTAAAGACATCCTAATATCCAAAGGGGTATGGGAAGAGGTAACAGAAGAAGGTGTAACTACTATGCAGTTTACAAACGGAACAGCCGCAGTGGTAAACATTGGTAAGGTGGTTGAGACACCTGGGACTTACGGTCCTGATGGTCACGAGCTTACACCTCCAGTTTATTACGATGGTTGGGCTTATGATGTAATGTCTAGCGACCTACTTGATTTCGGAACGTATGAAGTGTTCCCAGGGGATGCAGCGGCACATAGTTTTATGGGTTGGCCAAGAGGTGCAGAAGTACCACCTACAAATAGTGAAGAATAATTTTAGTAACTTTGTTTATATGAAATCAAGAACTGCATATTATTTTTTTCAAAACAATTCCTGGTTGATTGATGTTCAAATGAATTACAAACCAAAGAATGTTTAATAAAATGACCATATCAGACTTGAAAATATACCTGCTTAACAGCATTACATTAGCTGTATCTTTTAGTAAAATAGAAGCCGTATTAAAATTAATACTATTAATAGGATCAATAGTTTATACCGCACAAAGGATATATGTGAATTATAAAGAAAACAAATGAAATATTTTACAACATCAGAGTTTGACTCCCCAGATAAACCTGGTAGCGGATCTTTAATGAGTAAAACCCTACTTGAAATGCTAGACGAGGTTAGGGATAAGCTAGGGAGTCCTATAAAAATAAACAGCGGATATCGAACAGAAGAGCATAACGCTAAAGTTGGCGGTAAGCCAAAGACAGAGACGTCTAAGGGTTCAAGCCATATGTATGGACTGGCAGCAGATCTATCATGCACAAACTCTACGGACAGGTATAACCTAATATTCTTATTACAGGAGACAGGATTTCAAAGAATAGGGGTAGGAAGTACGTTTATTCACGTAGACATAGACTTTGATAAGGCTCAATCAGTAATGTGGACATACTAACATGGAAGACAATAAAAGAAAAAATGGCGGTAAGGGAACTAACGTAGGGAATGCACTTCGTTGGCTAGTTAAACAGGGTAAGAGCGTTTCTCCTGAACTTTTAGACCTAGCTGGTAACATAACAGGGATAAAGCAATTAAACTCATTAGGGACAGCTATACGAGGCGACAAGAACCTTAGTGAGCCAGACAAGAGTATTCTCCTACAGGAAATGGAGAACGACATGATTGAAATGGTTGAGGTTACCAAAAGACTTTCCATGGATAACGAGCATGCCGTAACAAGGTTAATTAGGCCTGTACTTACTGGTGCTATGTTTATTATGTTTTTAGCCTGTGTATTCTTTGATGGAAACCTAGGTGAGTTTACAATAGACAAGGCATACGTTCCTGTAATACAGTCGTTGTTTGGTACAATGACTATATTTTACTTTGGTTCAAGAGGAATAGAAAAGGTAATGAAGACATTTAAAAAATAGAAAAGAATAATATGTATCTTTGTTAAAAGAATTAAAATAAAAAAAATGGCAAAGATTAGTAACATTTCATCATATCCTGTAAAAACAGATGTTAATGCTAAAGATTATTTAATTGGTACAGATGGTGTAGCTACTAACCCTTCTTTACAAACAAAAGTATTTACGCTCGCTGATATTGCTGAGTTTGTTCAAAATCAAACAACTGTAGATACTTCTAATCCTTTTTTAGTAACCGCTAGTTCAGGAGGTTCTTCCTCTTACTCTTCAAGCAAAAACACAATATACGCCACTTGGACAGGTAGTAATGGAACTTACGAATTAACACTACCATCAGCAACAAGTACTCCTTATAGAATAATAAGACTTGTAACAGATGGAACTCTAAATGCAAGTGATAAAATACATGTATTAGGACCTGGAGCAGAAACTGTAAATGGTGCTAGTTTTTATAATGTAAACAAACCTTACAACGGAGCGCAATTTTGGTCTGATGGTTCAAATTGGATTGTAATACAAGCAGTATCATAGTATGGCAAAAATAAGTAACACAAATAGTTACCCTAATCAAAATCCAGTAAATGGAGATGATTATGTTATTGGAACACATGGAAGTTCATCTCCAACCCCTTTGCAAACAAAAACATTTAAATTTGATGATATAGCAGAGTTTATTGGAAATTCTTCTTATGTTGGCGGTATACAAATACCTACACCTCAAATGTGGGTGTATAAGTCAGGTAGTCCAAATCCATATCAAGCCTCTGGCCCATCATTAAAACAAAGGGCGTTGTGTATTAGTGTCCCTACCCAGTTCGACAAAAGATGGTTAGATAATAACCCGAGGCTTTTCTTATTTAGATATAGACCATCAAATACGTCCGATGGTGGAACCCCGTTTAAGCGCGGAAATTATGTTCACCCCTCCCACTTGAATGGCCAATATATACAAACAAATTTTCCAGGAAGTAATTGGTGTTCATCACCTCAAAACTATGTTGACGATCAAGGCAATCCCAGTGAATTATTCCCAATAACTACAGAATGGAATTTTAACGGGGATTTGAACTACGTGCAAAAATTTCAAAACCCAGTGGTCACTCCAGGGGTAACTATTACAGACTTTAAAACTGTAAACAGCACGGCTTATGTAGAAGTGCCTATAAATCCCCTGCAATTTCTATTTGATAAAGGTGACCTTTTAACGCCGTTTACTTCGTTTCCTGTAACTATTAATAACGACCTAGGTTTTAGGTGCTTGTTAAAATCAGGGACTGCACAAAATAGGTTTAATACAAATACTCCTTGGGATAGCACAAGCAAGTCGAGAAAAGCATATTTTAAGTTTGCTATAGGAATACCGAACCCTACTTGGACAAATACAAATAAACAAACTCCATACATAATGGGGGATTTATCAGACGCAATTACATTTCAATACCAGAGCGACCTGAGTGGGACATCAGAAATACAGGCCTATCAAATAGCTCAGGGACATAGTTCTATGATTTCAAGAACTGTAAGTTAACATAAGTGCAAGCAGTGGTTTGAGCCTTAGCTAGTCTAAGGCGTGGTTCGCTCCTTGGATAGTCCAAGGGATGGTTTGCTGCTTGCTTCTAACAAAGTACCTCTGTTGATTCGGAGGTATTTTTTTTTGTTTATATTTGTTGTAAATTAAATTAAATGGAACAAATTAGAAAAATATCAATAGGTGCTGATTATAAGTCAGGAGCTATGCATTATATTGTAGATCAAGAGATATTTGGTGGTACTCATATGATTCATTTAATTAAGAAAAATGAATCAAATCAATCACTAACTATTTTTATTGAAAACAAAAAAGGAGAAATATTTCTTTGGAAAGAATTTAATTCTTCTATGCCTGTTTCAATTGAGTACAATATATATTTTGAATGAAATCACCTTTTTATTTTATAGTAAAACCTAAAGACGATAGGAGATACGACAACACAAAAAAGATTGGTAACATAGACTTTATTACCAGCACTTCAAAAGAAGACCACACTGCATCTAACAGATACGCAATAGTCATTGAGACTCCAATAAACTATAATGGTCCTGTTCAAATAGGAGATACTCTTTTAGTTCATCATAATGTTTTTAAATATTATAATGACATGAAGGGTAGAGAGAAAAGCGGAAAAAGTTTTTTTAAAGATGATTTATTTTTTATAGACAACGATCAATTTTTTATGTACAAAAATAATGATACTTGGAATTCACATTCTAAATATTGTATGATTAAGCCTGTAAAAAAAGAAGACTACTACCTAAAAAGCCACGAAGAAGAAGAACCGTTAATGGGTCTAGTTAAATACTCAAACAAATACCTAGTTAGTAAGGGTGTTAACAATGGAGACAAAGTTTCTTTTAAGCCTGAAAGCGAATATGAGTTTATGGTAGATGGAGAAAAACTGTATAGAATGTTTGACCATCAAATAACTTTAGCTATATAATATGGATGTAAATAAGATTAAGTTAAAGATTATAAAAGCAGGTGAAAAAGCAGTTAATGAATTAATAAAGGTTGCTGGAGAAGATATTATAAAATACGGGGAAGATGATGAGTTAGCGGCAGACAAGCTAAAGAATGCAGCGGCTACAAAAAAACTGGCTATATTTGATGCTTTTGAAATACTGAGCAGAATAGAATTGGAAAAGAATGAAATTGAGGGAGTTAGTAAAGAAGTAAAAAAACCAAAAAGAGGATTTGCAGAAGGAAGAGCAACATAGCTTAATTAAGGAATTAAATAATTTTATTCCTAAAAGTGTTATAACCACTAAAAACAAAGGTAAGGCCTGGGTTTATGGTTATAATGAAAAGTATGACTTTATAGTTATATCAAAGACTGGTCAGATTCAAGACATAGTTGAAATTGAAGGCTTAAAAATAGGACTGCCAAAGCCTCCTGAAAAAATACATTCAAGAAGCAAAGAAAAGAAAGAACAATACTGGGAACCTTTTGACTACCCCAAAGTATTGCATAAAATTAAATCTATATTTCAATGGCATAACACATCATTATCTTTTAAGAATGAATGGGTAGATTACATTGAACAGGAATTCGACAGAAGAGAAGATGGATTTTGGTTCATGAATAATGGTGTTCCTACATATATCACAGGATCTCATTATATGTATATTCAATGGACTAAAATAGATGTTGGGCTTCCAGAATACAGAGATGCTAACAGAGTATTTTATTTACACTGGGAAGCATGCAAAGCAGATAAACGAAGTTTTGGTCAAGACTATTTAAAGATAAGGCGTTCAGGATTTTCTTATATGGCTAGTGAAGAGGCTAGTAACATAGGAACAATAAGTAAAGATGCTAGGATAGGTATTTTGTCTAAGACAGGAGCTGATGCTAAAAAAATGTTTACAGATAAAGTTGTTCCAATTGTAAATAATTACCCTTTCTTTTTTAAACCCGTACAAGACGGTATGGATAAGCCTAAGACAGAACTAGCGTTTAGAGTTCCTGCTTCTAAGATTACTAAAAAAAATATGTATGAGGAAGACGAAACCATTGTTGAGGGACTAGACACTTCTATTGACTGGAAAAATACAGGGGATAACAGTTATGATGGGGAAAAATTAAAGCTATTGATTCATGATGAATCTAAGAAATGGGAGAAGCCAAATAATATTTTAAATAACTGGAGGGTTACAAAAACGTGTTTGCGTTTAGGTAGCAAAGTTATTGGAAAATGTATGATGGGTTCTACTGCTAATGCATTAGAAAAAGGTGGGGACAATGGTAAGAAATTATACTTTGATTCTAAAGTCAATAACAGAAACCGTAATGGACAAACTAAGAGTGGTTTGTATAGTTTGTTTATTCCAATGGAATATAACATGGAAGGTTTTATAGATAGATATGGAATGCCTGTATTTAGAACTCCAAAAAATCCAATAATAGGAATAGATGGAGAATATATAACACAAGGTGCAGTTGATTATTGGGAGGCTGAAGTAGATAGTTTAAAAAATGACCCTGATGCATTAAACGAATTTTATAGACAGTTTCCAAGAACTGAATCTCATGCGTTTAGAGATGAGAGTAAGCAATCATTATTTAATTTAACTAAGATATATCAGCAAATAGATTATAACGATTCTTTAATAAAAGACAGGTTTTTAACAAGAGGTTCTTTTTCATGGAAAGATGGTGTAAAAGATACTCAGGTTATATTTAGCCCTAATCAAAAAGGAAGGTTTTTAATATCTTGGACTCCAAACAAACAGCTACAGAATAATTACAATACAAGAAACGGACTAAAACTTCCTGGTAATGAACACATGGGGGCTTTTGGTTGTGATAGTTACGATATATCAGGTACTGTTGGTGGTGGCGCTTCTAATGGGGCGTTACATGGACTAACAAAGTTTCATATGGATGAAGGGCCTGTTAACGAGTTTTTTCTAGAATATGTGGCTAGACCTCAAACGGCAGAAATGTTTTTTGAAGATGTATTAATGGCTTGTGTTTTTTATGGAATGCCCATACTTATAGAAAATAACAAACCTAGGTTATTATATCATTTTAAAAATAGAGGGTATAGAAAATATAGTATTAATAGACCTGATAAACCATATAATAAACTATCTGTAACAGAAAAGGAATTAGGTGGGATGCCTAACAGTTCTGAAGACATAAAGCAGGCTCACGCAGCAGCAATAGAGTCTTACATAGAAAAGCATGTAGGATTTGATATGCAAGGAACTTACAGAGATCCTGATGCAATAGGCTCTATGTATTTCACAAGGACTCTAGAAGACTGGGCTAGATTCAATATAAACAATAGAACTAAGTTTGATGCTTCAATTAGCTCTGGATTAGCTATAATGGCTTGTCAAAAAACACTATATCAACCTTTAAAAAAGAAATCAAAAATAAAACTTAACTTTGCTAAATATGATAATAATGGAAGTTACAGCCAAATTTTAAGATAAATGAAGGACGTAAAAGTAAATATTAATCCTACAGGATTCCCTAGTCAATTTGTTTCTGACGCAGAAAAAAAGTCTTTTGAATTTGGATTACAAATAGGTCAAGCTATTCAATACGAATGGTTTAGAAAAGATGGTGGTCAAAGTAGGTTCTATAATCAATGGGCTGATTTCCATAGATTAAGACTTTATGCTAGAGGAGAACAGTCTATTCAGAAGTACAAGAATGAACTAGCTGTAGATGGAGATTTAAGTTATCTTAACTTAGACTGGACACCTGTACCTATTATTCCTAAGTTTGTTGATATTGTAGTTAACGGTATGGCAGACAGGGTGTTTACTGTAAACGCGTATGCTCAGGACGGAATGTCTTTGGATAAAAGAAGTAAGTATCAAGTAAATCTAGAAAAAGATATGCTTGCTAAAGACATGATGAAGCAGGTTCAAGAGCAGTTTGGTGTAAACACTTTTGCTATGTCTGAAGAAGAAGTTCCAAATACTTCAGAAGAACTGGCGCTTCATATGCAAATGAAATATAAGCCTTCAATAGAAATAGCTGAAGAAGAAGCTGTTAATACTGTATTGGCAGAAAATAGATATAATGAAATACAAAAAAGATTATATTACGATCAAACTGTTTTAGGAATACAAATATGTAAAAATAGTTTTCAGCCTGGAGCTGGAATAAAAGTAGAGTATGTTGACCCTGCTAGTGTAGTTTACAGTTATACTGAAGACCCTAATTTTCAAGATTGTTTCTACTGGGGTGAAATTAAAACACTACCAATTATTGAGTTGATGAAGATTGACCCTAGCTTAACTAGGGCTGATATGGAAGAGATATCTAATTATTCACAAAGCTGGTATGACTACAACAATACAGCTCAATATTATAATAATAGTTTGTTTAGCAAAGACAGTTGTACTGTTTTGTTTTTTAACTATAAAACCACCAAAACATTTACCTACAAAAAGAAAGTGAATGCAGCAGGAGCTGAAAGAGTAATTGAAAAAGATGATACTTTTAATCCTACAGAAGAAATGATGGATGAAGGGAACTTTGAAAAAATTTCTAAAACTATTGATGTTTGGTATGAGGGTGTTATGGTTATGGGTACTAACATTTTGCTTAAATGGGAAATGTCAGAAAACATGGCTAGACCACAATCAGCATCTCAAGAAGTATATCCAGAGTTTGTAGCTTCTGCTCCAAGAATGTATAAAGGAGCTTTAGAATCTTTGGTTAGAAGAATGATAACCTTTGCTGATTTAATACAGATTACACACTTAAAGTTACAGCAAGTAATATCTAGAGTCGTACCAGATGGTGTATATATTGATGCTGATGGATTAAGTGAAGTAGATCTTGGAACAGGTCAAGCATATAATCCTGAAGATGCATTAAGAATGTTTTTTCAAACGGGTAGTGTTATTGGTAGAAGTTACACTCAAGATGGAGATTACAATCAAGCTAAAATTCCTATTCAACAATTAAATAGTAATTCTGGTCAAGCAAAAATTCAAAGTCTTATAGGTAGTTACAATCACTACTTATCAATGCTTAGAGATGTAACTGGTCTAAATGAAGCTAGAGATGGAGCTACTCCAGATTCTTATGCATTAGTTGGATTACAAAAGTTAGCAGCTTTAAGCAGTAACACTGCAACAAGACATATATTAGATGCGAGTCTTCATATGTCACAAAGACTATGTACAGCATTGTCTAGTAGAATTGCAGATATGCTTCAGTATTCTGACTTTAAAGAAGAATTTGTAAATCAAATAGGTAAATTTAATGTTGGTCTAATAGAGGAGATTAAAGATTTATACTTAAGTGATTTTGGAATCTTTATAGAAATAGTTCCAGACGAAGAAGAAAAAAGAATGTTGGAAGCTAATATTCAAATGGCTCTTCAAAGAGATTCTATAAACTTAGAGGACGCTATTGATATTAGAGAAATAAGAAATATAAAATTAGCTAATCAAGTATTAAAGCTTAAACGTAAAGCTAAACAAGATTTAGAACAGCAACAAAAATCAGCAGCAGCTGAACAACAGGGACAGATAAATATGCAGTCTCAACAAATGGCCGCGCAAACTGCAATGCAAAAAATACAGATGGAGACTCAAGCCACTATGCAAATAGAAGAGGCCAAGGCTCAATTCTCTGTTAAAAGAATGCAAGGTGAGGCAGCAATAAAAGCTGAGTTGATGAACTTAGAGTTTGATCTTAACATGAAATTAAAAGGTGTTGAGGTTGAAGGTTTAAAAACTAGAGAAACACAACGCGAAAAAGCCAAGTCAGAAAGAATAACTCAAGCTAATACAGAGCAATCAAAACTAATAGAGCAAAGAAAAAATAACTTACCGCCTGTTACTTTTGAATCTTCTGAAGATAGTTTAGATGGATTTGACCTAGCTCAATTCGAGCCAAGGTGATTTATTAGAATTAAATTTAAATTATATATATAACTTTGTAAAAAATCAAATCAAATGGAAATTAAAGTATCTGAAGTAAATCCTTTAGAATCAAAATCGGTTCAAGAAGTAGAGAGTCAACTTTTAGAAAAACATGAGCAACAATTAAATGCTGAAGAGTCAGTAGATAAAGAACCTGTTGAAGAAGTGTCACAAGCTGAAGAGGCTGAAGTTGGTCCAACTATAAAGGACGAAGACGTTCTTTCATATATTAACAATAGATATAATAAGGATATATCATCTGTAGATGATTTGTTTACTCAAAAAGAGATGAACGAAGAATTACCAGAAGATGTTTCTAAATATTTAAATTTTAAAAAAGAAACTGGTCGTGGATTTAATGACTTCGTAAAAGCTAATAGGGATTACGATAATTTAAACGAAGACCAAGTGTTAGCAGAGTATTATTCTTTAACAGAAACTGATTTAGATAATGATGACATTCATTATTTAATTGAAGATAAATTTTCATATGATGAGGATTTAGATGATGAAGGTGAGATTAAAAAGAAAAATATAGCTAAAAAAAGAGAACTTTCTAAGGCAAAAAAGTATCTTAATGATTTTAAAGAAAAATATAGTGTTCCTCTTGAGTCAAGTGGGAAAGCTGTTTCTGAAGAAATGAAAAAAGAACTTGATGCTTATAAAAGTTATATTCAAGAATCTAAGACAGTTCAAGAAGCTAATCTTAAAAAGAATGAGTATTTCGAGAAACGAACTAACGATGTTTTTAATTCTGAATTCAAAGGTTTTGAGTTCGAGATAGGAGATAAAAAGATAGGTTATTCTTATGGAGATGCACAGGAAATGAAGGCAAAACAAATGGATCTAAATAATTTCATAGGTAAATACCTAGGAGATGATGGATTGATTAAAGATGCTAAAGGTTGGCATAAAGCAATTAGTGCTGCGATGGATCCTGACCGCTTTGCAAAATATTTTTATGAGCAAGGTAAAGCCGATAGTGTTGGAGATATTTCTAAAAAAAGTAAAAATGTTAACATGAACATAAGAAGTACTCCGCAATCAATAGGCGACACAGGATTTAAAGCAAGACAGGTTGATACTGGAAGTAGAAAAGGTTTGAGAATAAGAAGTAAAAATAAATAAATAATTTTAAAAAACTAAAAAAATGGCAGTAGATGCAGTACCAGGGTTTGACTTACAGCCAAGCTCAGAACAAGTCTTATTACAGACAAATTATATTACTAACTTTGATTTCTTAAATCAGTATCTTCCAGATACTTATGAGAAAGAATTTGAACGTTATGGAAACAGAACAGTAGCATCATTCTTAAGAATGGTAGGCGCTGAAATGCCTTCTAACTCTGACCTTATCAAATGGGCAGAACAAGGAAGACTACACACGAAGTATACAAACGTAACTTCAGGAGCAGCGGCAGCAGCTGACACAGCAACATTAACAATTGGAGATGTTTTAGTACCAGGTTCTGGTTCTATCGCAATTCGTGTTGGACAAACAATTATGTTATCTGACAGCACAGCGGCTTCTACAAATAGCAACAAAGCTATTGTAACAGCAGTTGATACAGCGGCAGGTACAATTGATGTAGCTTACTATGCAGCTGGAGGTCAGACAATGGCAGCAGGAGTTGTATGTTCTTTATTTATCTATGGTTCTGAATTTCAGAAAGGATCTGTTGGTATGCAAGGACAGCTAGAAGCTGATGATTCTATCTTTGAAAATTCTCCAATTATCATTAAAGACCGTTACGCAGTATCAGGTTCTGACATGGCTCAAATTGGATGGATTGAAGTAACTACAGAAAACGGTGCAACTGGATTCTTGTGGTACATGAAATCAGAACACGAAACTCGTTTACGTTTTGAGGATTACCTAGAAACAGCAATGGTTGAAGCAGTTCCTGCTGAAGCGAATGGTGGAGCAGCGGCAATCGTTGAAGGTGTAGCAACTGGAGTTGGTAACAAAGGTTCTGAAGGAATGTTTTATGTTATCGAAAACAGAGGAAATGTATGGTCAGGTGGAAACCCTGCTGCATTAGCAGATTTTGATGCTATTATCTCTCGTTTAGATAAGCAAGGTTCAATCGAAGAGAATGTTATTTTCTTAAACAGAGAATTTGGATTTGATATTGATGATATGTTAGCATCACAAAACTCTTACGGAGCAGGTGGTACTTCATATGGTCTTTTTGACAATGACAAAGAGATGGCTTTGAACTTAGGATTTACAGGATTCCGTAGAGGTTATGATTTCTACAAGACAGACTGGAAATACCTAAACGATCCGACAATGCGTGGAGATATCGTAGGTGGAGCAATTAATGGTGTTTTAGTACCAGCAGGTTCAACTACTGTATATGACCAAGTATTAGGAAAGAACGCAAAGCGTCCATTCTTACACGTTCGTTACAGAGCTTCAGAAACTGAAGACAGACGTTATAAAACTTGGATTACAGGTTCAGCTGGTGGAGCTGCTACATCGGATTTAGATGCGATGGAAGTAAACTTCTTATCAGAGAGAGCTTTATGTACTTTAGGTGCTAATAACTTCTTTATCTTTACAAACTAGAAGTAAATTATCAAAGGGGAGTGAATTAAAGTAGCTCCCTTTTTTTTATTATAAATTAAATCAAAATTAAATCAATATGGCATTAAAAAACAAACCAGTATTTGTAGACAAGGTTTACAAATTAACACAAAACAGAGCGCCCTTAAGCTACAGTATCCCTTCAAGAAACACAAAGAGAAGGTCATTACTATGGTTTGATGAGGAAACTGGAGTAAATAAAGCATTACGTTATGCTAGAAATTCAAAAAGTATTTTTGAAGATGAGCAAGACAAGAATGTTATTTTAGAACCTATCGTCTTTGAAGATGGTATGTTGTTTGTATCAAAACAAAATCAGATATTACAAAAGTTTTTAGCTTATCATCCATCAAACGGACAAATGTTTGTAGAGGTTGACAAAGAAAGAGACGCAAGTGAAGATGTAGAATCTTTAGACTTAGCTTTAGAGTCTCAGCTTATAGCAAAAGATTTAGGTATTGAAATGCTTGAAACTATAGCTAGAGTTGTAATAGGATTAAGAGTTGAGAATTTAACTTCTTCTGAATTAAAAAGAGATGTTAGATTATTTGCTAAGAGATATCCAAATGACTTTATGGAGGCTATGAATGATCCTTTATTAAAGCTTCAAAACAAATGTGCTAATTTCTTTAGTGAAAATCTTTTAACATTAAAAAACAAAAAAGATGTTTACTATAATCTAAAAGGAAACAAGAAGAAACTACTTACTGTTCCTTATGGTGAAGACCCATTATTTATACTAGCATCATTTTTACAGAGTGATGAAGGGTTAGAAGTTTTAAAAATATTAGATTCTAAAATGAAATAATAACTATACAAAAGAGGCTTCAAAATATGAAGCCTCTTTTTTTGTATCTTTGTGAAAATAAGTTTATAAATGGCATCAATAATAAATACAGTAAGAGCTACTGTTCTTTCAATTGCAAACAAAAATAATTATGGGTACATAACTCCTAATGATTTTAATTTATATGCAAAGCAAGCTCAATTAGATATATTTGAAGATTATTTTTATCAGTATAATAGTTGGATTGTAAAGCAAAATGCAAGAGTATCTGGAAGTGATTATGCTGATATTATAAAAGGGTTAGTGGAAGTAATAGATAGTTTTTCTTCTACTAAAGGACTAATTAACACAGGTATAAACTTGTTTGATTTACCTGATGATTATTATTTAATAGATAAAATTAATTACTATCCAAACCTTACAGCTACAGGTACTTTAACTTTTGGTTCAACAGGAAATACATTAATAGATTCAGCAGCAACTTTTGTTACAGGAGGTCAAGTAGTGGCAGGTCAGTTAATAGTCAATACTACAGGAGGAGGAATATATTCTGGAGGAAGCGCATTTGTTGTAAGTGTAGATAGCGAAACTCAATTAACAATATCGACTAATGATTTTTTTACAGGAACTTTTGAAGGCACATCTTATTCAATTTTAAGTACAAAAGGAATAACAGAAATAGAGAGAGTATCTCAAAACAAAATATTTTATTTAAACTCTTCACCACTTACTACTCCAGGGCTTTCATTCCCTGCGTATGTTTTAGGAGGGGCAAACAATGTTAATACAGGCAATACAATTACAGTTTATCCTGAATCTATTGTTACAGCAGGAACAGTTGTTTCTCAGTATATTAGATATCCTAAAGACCCTAATTGGACGTATGCTACATTAGCAGCAGGAGAACCTTTGTTTGATGAGTCAGCATCTGATTATCAAGACTTTGAATTACCTTTATCAGATCAAGTTAATCTTATAAACAAAATATTGCAATACGCAGGTATGTCAATACGAGAAATATCACTAACTCAATTTGGTCAAGCACAGGAACAGATGGATGATACCCAACAATCACCCAATCTAACATCATAAGATATGGCATATATAACAGATTATCAGTACTACGAAAATAACGGAAACCAACCCGAAGATGCTAATTGGGGTTCGTATCAATACATATCTTTAAATGATATAGTAAATAACTTTATGGTTATGTATGTTGGAAACGACAAACTAATTAATAATGTTGAGAGGTATAACATTGTGTTTCACGCAAAGAGAGCTATACAGGAATTAAACTATGACTCTTTAAAAGAAATTAAGATACTTGAATTAGAAGTTTGTGATACATTAAGATTTGTATTGCCACAAGACTATGTTAATTGGGTTAGAATATCAATGTATAGAGATGGAACATTGTTTCCATTGACTGAGAATATTCAAACTAATTGGAGTGATGCATACTTGCAAGACAATAATTGCAGGATTTTATTTGACCAAGATGGTAATGTTTTAAAGCCTGAAAACTCTACATTAGATCTTGATAGAATAACAGGAAGTAATAAAACTATATACCTAAACCAACAAAGCCCGTACAATGGACAAGAGGGTTATTTTTATAATGGCCTATGGTATTTTGAATATCCTGTTGGAGCTAGATATGGTTTAAATACAGAGACAGCAAATGCTAACCCTACATTTAAGATAAACAAAAAAGGTGGTGTAATTAATTTTAGTTCAGATGTTGCAGGAGAGTTAATAGTTCTTGAATATGTATCTGATGGAATGGAGAATGGAGACGACTCTGAGATAAGCGTAAACAAACTATTTGAAGAGTTTGTATACTCTTACATGAAGTATGTAATACTATCAAGTAAATATGGTGTGCAGGAATACATCATAAACAGGTCTAGAAAAGAGAAATCAGCGCTTCTAAGGAACGCAAAACTTAGAATAAGCAATATGCACCCAGGAAGATTATTAATGAATCTAAGAGGTCAAAACAAGTGGATAAAATAATATGGCTAAGATTCAAAAGAATTTCATAAAAGGGCGAATGAATAAAAGCGTTGATGAACGATTAGTTCCTCAAGGTGAATACATTGATGCTTTAAATATAAGACTAGGTTCAAGTGAAGGAAATGAAATTGGAGCTGTAGAAAACTCAAAGGGAAATGAGCTACTAGTACAGGTAAAGTTTAATGGACAGGTGTTGAGTGATGACGCTAGATGTATTGGCGCTTATGATGATGGTGCAAATGAAACTATCTACTGGTTTATTAGTGATCCTAGTAATACTAATTCTATTGTAACAGGGAAAGTTGATTTAATAGTATCATATAATACTAAATTAAATTTAGTTTTTTATCATGTAATATCTACTTCAGTATTAAATTTTGATAAAGATTATATAATGAATGGCATAAACCTAATTGATGGTTTATTGTTTTTTACTGATAATCTAAATCCTCCTAGAAAAATAAATGTAAACAAAACTTATTTATCTCCTGTATCTGGAGTAGATAATATTACCGAACAAGACATTGGCGTTATATTAGCACCTCCATTAAACTCACCTATTATAGAGCAGTTTAATTTAGGTGGTGGAGAAAACTATATGGAAGAGTTATTCCTGAGTTTTGCTTATAGATGGCAATATGAAGATGGGGAATATTCTGCTATATCTCCATTTTCACAAACAGCATTTAGCCCTGGTCCTTTTAGATTGGATTACAGTACTTTTGACAATGCTGCAATGGTTAACACTTTTAATAGTGTAAAAATAACTTTTGAAACAGGTGGAAGAAATGTAGTTTCAGTTGATGTTCTTTTTAAGTTTTCTACAAGTCAAAATGTAAATGTAATAGAAAGGTTTAACAAATCAGATGAGGGTTGGTCAGATAATGATTCTGAAAACATTACGTTTACTAATAAAAAAATATTTACTGCATTACCTGCGGAGCAATTACTTAGGTTATTTGATAATGTACCAAGAGTAGCACAGGCACAAACATTAATGGGTAATAGATTAATGTATGGTAATTATGTTGATGGATATGATGTTGCTAATAGTGTTGGAAAACAAATAGACATAGACTATGATTTAGAACTTATATCGAATAGCTTAAGCAATGAAGAGATAGAGGCAGATATTGTCCCTATTACAAATTACAATATAGGAATATCTACACCTGTTGATGACGCTACAATAACAATAGACTTTGGAGGATTAGAACTTATCCAAGGCGCTCAGATAGGTGTGGAGTTTAATTACAAAGGGAGTTTTTTTAATGGAGATGCATCTTATGATGATGGAACTCAACCTGAAAATGAATTTGTTTTTACATTTTTATTTAATTTACAAAGAGACTACTTAGATGTTAATGATTTAGCAAGTAGCGCAGAGTTTGAAGCCGCAGTAAGTGAGTTTGTGCCACCTAGTGGTTCAAGTTGTTTTGATTCTTCTTTAGTAAGTGGAATAAGAGGTTCTTCATTAACTGATATTTACAACTGTCAAATAGTTAGTAAAAATGAATGGGTTTTTGATAAGTTTGGTATAACACAAACAAATCAAGGATTTGGAATTGGTACTTCTGTAGGCAGCGACAGCATAAGCTTTACTATACCTGCTTTAAGATTTAATAAGCTAAACCTTGCTGATCCTGCAAACCCTGTATTTTTTAACCCCCCAGTGTTAGCATATGAGTATATTTCAGCTATAGATGGAGTGGGGTTATATTCTAAAAACGCTTCTAAACAATCATTACATAGTAATAGAGATTATGAGATTGCTATTGTTTATATGGATGAGTATGGGCGTAGTAGTACGGCATTAGTAGACACTGATAATACTGTTTTTATACCATGTGAAAACTCAATTGACCAAAATAATATTAGGGTTCAACTAAATAATTTACCTCCTTATTGGGCAACAAAATATAAATTTGTTATAAAAGAATCTGAAGGCGAATACAGAACTGTTTACTCTCAAATATTTTTTCAAGAAGAAGAAACAGGCGATGTATGGTTTAAAATTGAAGGAGACAACAGAGACAAAATAAAAAACAATAGCATCCTGTATCCAAAAAGAGATACTACAGGTGCTGTTTTAAATTGTGCTACTACAAAAGTTTTAGCTTTTGAAAGTCAAATAGAAGACTTTTTATGTGTTAAACAAGATGGAGTGGTTACAAGTGGTACTTGTGGTCAACCAGCTGGAACATATATGAAATTAAGACCGTCAGGGTTTAATGCGAGTGCGCCAGAAAACTCTTTTATACAAAGAGAAAATGCGGATAGAGGTAGTTTTGGAATAGCAACAGTATCTACTAGTCTTGAAGATACAGAGGTTGATCCTTCAGTGTTTGCTCCTTACGATATTCCTGCTGGAAGTATTATTCAGATAAAATTAGATACAAGAAGAAATAAAAGAGGTAGTAAATGTGGTGGTCGTATTTATAAATACGATAAAACTTTTACCTCTAGTAACGACTATAATAGCCTATATGATTGGGCAGTAGGGGATAATATAGACTTCACAAATGGTGTTACAAGTGGTTCAGATGATAATCAAAATACAGTTTCTTTTGACGAATTTATATATGACTATCCTCAATCACCTAGCTTTGGGCCTGGAGGCGATGGTCAAACCGTTATATTTTTTCAACAAGGATTTATCTCTCCAGGTGTGCTTGACGGAAAACAATATATGTCTATTCAGACAGGTACTCCCACGTGCGGTGGTATTGATAAAAGAGAATCATTTACGCAAATTGAAACAATAGTTACTAGAGCATCAACTTTAATGGTATTTGAGACTGAGCCAATACCTGCTAATGATGAGCTTTATTACGAAAATGAGCAGACATTCGATATTGTTAATGGTTTTCATTTATCAGGAGATGCTGATGCTGACCAAGACCAAACAGCTTCTTTGCCTGCGATAATAGATTTAACATTTTTTAATTGCTACACATTTGGTAATGGTGTAGAAAGCGACAGGGTGCTAGATGCCTTAGTAAAGCCATCTCTATCATTAGGAGAAAAAGTTACTTCGGTAGCTGAAGAGCAATACAGAGAGGTTCATCGTTTTTCTGATATAACCTATAGCGGTAACTTTAATCAAGAAACAAACCTAAATAAGTTGAACCAATTTAATTTGGCTTTAGCAAATTTTAAGACACTAGAAACTTCTTATGGTCCTATTAGAAAAATGCACGCAAGGCAGACAGACATACTTATACTTCAAGAAGACAGAATATCTTATATTTTAGTTGGAAAGAACTTGCTTTCTGATGCGTCAGGAGGTGGAGCATTAACGTCTGTACCAGAAGTTTTAGGCCTGCAAGTTGCTAGGTCTGAAGAGTATGGTATTAGTAATAACCCTGAGAGTTTTTCCTCATATGGTCCTGATGTTTATTTTACAGACGCAAAAAGAAGTAGTGTAATAAATTTAAAAGGTCAATCTGAAGGAGGTCGTTCAGATAAGCTTTCTGTTATTTCTCAAGTAGGAATGAGAAGTTGGTTTAGAGATTTATTCATTGATTCTTTTGACACTCAAAAATTAGGTGCTTTTGACCCATACATGAATGAGTACGTATTAAATTCTAATGAAGTATTAATACCTCAAGTTCCTGTAATTAGGAATTGTGGATATACTTTATTGCAAAATAATTCTACATCTGTTGTCACTTTTGATTTAGATTGCACAAACTTAATTGGAGATATATCTATTGATTATGACTTTTCAATAGGCGGTGCAAATATATCTGTTGTTTATAATGGAGTTAATGTATTAAATACTAATGTATCAAATTCAGGTTCTGTTTCTTTTACAAAGTCACAAACAAATCCTATTATAGCTCAGGTTACAATAACTCCTATTTTAACAGCTACTTACGAAATGACATTTGGATGCCCTCAAGGAGAGCAGCTAACGGTCACTCAGATTCTAGTTAATTTTGAAGGGGATGTTGGTTTAACAACCACTACAAGATACAAATGGGAATTAGCAGGAGACTCTAGTCCATATAACACCAACACTGTAGTTTTTGAAAATGATGGTATTTCACTTTTTGAGTCGCAAACAAACCAAGAATCATTTGGCTCAATACCTACGGAGGGGGCTACTGTTGTAATGCAAAGCATACAGGGTTCAGGGCAAACGTTTGTTTTTGATCCTACTAGAGATAAATTTAAATACTTAGTTTCTAATGTTCAGTATACTGAGGCAACTATAAATACTTTATTACCACTGTTAAATACGGCTATTACACTAGATAAACAAGCTTCTTTTACTTACAACAACCCATCTAATAATGATTATTTATATCTTGTATGGGATTTTAGGTCTCCAATAGCAATTGAATTATGTTACGACCAAACAAACCCGATAGATGCTTGCTGTGATTGCGCACCTTAAAATTTAAAAAAAAATGAGTTTAGTAAATAAATATATTAATTCAGATAATTTTTTAACTGCAACTGCTGTTTATGATGATGTGGATTTAACAATACTATCTCCAGATGGTTATTATCAGTTTGGAGGAAATTATAGACGGCAATTGTCAGGTGTTTTAAGTTCTTCTGTAATTTGTGATGATTGTAGTACTAGGTCATTGTATAGAACAGATGAGGAAACGAGTGTTTGTGACAACTATTGCACTAGTTCAGCTTATGATATGGACATTGAGTTCACAACAAATCCTGCAAGAGATTATGAAAATTTAACAAATGGTGATGTAATTGTAGGTGGACTATCGTTTGACGGTTTCTACGCTGTTTCTCCATATATAGCAACTACAGGTGCTGATAAGGGTTTATGGAAAATATTAAAAATACAAAACAATGTAATAACTAACATTAGTGAATGCGGAGCTACGCAGTGTCAAGATTTATAAAAAACAATGAGAGAAAATTATACCTTAACATATAGTGAGTCTGTAAATGGATGGCCTTCATTTTACAGCTATTTTCCAGATTTTGCTTTGGGAATGAATCAATATTTATATTCTTTTAAAGGTGGAAATCTTTATAGGCATAATACCAATGAAACAAGAAATAATTATTACGGAGTTAATTATGACTCTACAATAACTGGTGTTTTTAATGAACAGCCAACAGCTACTAAAGTATTTAAGACCATTGAACTAGAAAGTGATGATGCCTGGAATTGTGAGCTAGTATCTGATCTTGGAGCAGGGTATATGCCAGATAGTTATTTTGTTGAAAAAGAAGGGGCTTTCTTTGCCTTTATAAGAAGACTAGATGGGGTTGATAATTTAGCGTTAAGGTCAGCTCAAGGATTAGGTACGCTTTTAAGTACAACAGGTGTAGGTCCAGCACCTATAACATTAACTTTTTCTTTTGCTATTAATTCAATAATGAGTATAGGTGATGTTGCATATACAAACTCAATTATCGGACCTGTAGAAATAGGAACAATAACAGGCATAAGTCAAGATAGAAAAACAATTACAATAGCAGCTCCAACATATGCAGGTACTGTTCCTGTATCATATATATTATATGTTAAAAATAGCGTTGCTGAGTCTTATGGGACGTTGGGTTACTTCTTGCAGTTTAAACTTAGTAATTCAAATACTAGTGCCGTTGAACTTTTTACTGTTGATTCAGATGCATTCAAAAGTAATCCTTAGTTTTTTGTATCTTTGTTTTAATGAAATTTGAAATAAGAAAATTAAATCAAGAAGATTACGATTCTATTTTAGTTGATTGGTGGAAAGATTGGAGATGGACACCACCAGCAAAAGATTTTTTACCAGAAAATGGTGCAGGAGGTTTTATTGTTTATGATGGAGATATTCCTGTATGTGCAGGATATATTTATTTAACAAACTCTAAAGTAGGTTGGTGTGATTGGGTTATTTCTAATTTTAAATATAAAGATAAAGAAAAAAGACGCGAAGCATTAACAGAATTGGTTTCAACACTAACAAAGGCTTTGACTATACATGGATGTAAATATTCTTACGCTCTAATAAATTCAAAGTCACTTATGTCAATATATAAAGATGTTGGATATAGCGAAGGGGATAAGTACACAAAAGAAATGATTAAAAAATTATAATATGGGCGTAGTAACATCAATAGCAATGGCCACAGTGGCAGTAGGGGGCGCAATTACAAAGGGAGTATTAGCAGGTGATGCTGCAACCGTAGCTGCTAGAGAAGCAGGCGACTTAAGACTACAACAAGCAGAACTAGAAAAAGAAGCTATAGCTCGTTTAGACCAAGACTTTTACGAAGCGGTTAGAGTTAATACAGATATATACGACAAAGCTTTAGAGATGTCCAATGTAAAGGGTGCTGAACTTGTTCAGGCTGCTCAAGAAGGAGACCAAAGAGGTGTTGCTGCAACAGCAGGAAAAGTAAAGGAAATAGAACAAGCTGGGTTAAGCGCTCTTTCTGATAAATTTTCTCAAGACAAAACAAACATAGATTTAGCTAGAGCCAAGGCTCAGGAATTGTCAGCTGCTGAAATAGCGGCCATGCAAGACGATAGAGCAGCAGCAGCAGGAGTTAGAGCAGACACTTTAATGAAGCAATCAGATACATTAAGAGGACAAGCTACGGCTAATTATGTTACAGCAGGAACTGAAGCAATCATGCAAGGTGTTGGAATAGCTGGTGAGATTTCAGGAGCTAAAGCGCAAGGAGCTATAGATAAGTTAGTTGCAGGAGGAATGAGTATTGTTGACGCTCAAAAAACTGTAGCCGATCAGTCTCAAAAAAACACGAGAATATTTAACAGAGGGGATATGGACATAGCGGCTTTTACAGGAAATAAAATAACCCAACAACCAATCACTCCTCAACCTCAGCTTCAACAGACAGGGATTAAAACACAGCCTATAGTTAATCCTTTTATGAACAATCAATTTTCCACTATGTTTCAGGGGTTGTTTGCTACGGATTTTAGTGCTTTAGGTGGTAAGCAAGATTTAAGTCTTTTTGAAGGTGAATACGACCCTTTAAACTTTAACAATTAACAAGATATGGGTAACGCATTAGACGCAGCTAAGTTTTCAGCATCACAAGGATTAACAGGGGTAAGTGACCCTACGGCCTCATTGTCAGCAATTACTGAAGGTATTAAAACTATTTCTGATTGGAAAACAAAAAGAGACGAAGCTAAAGAAAAGCTAAAGAAAGATACCGCTGACCAGTACTTAGAAGCAGAGAAGAAAGCATATGAGAATATGCCTACCGATAAAACTTTTAAAAGCAATATTTTAGAGGGTTTAGATTCGTACAAAGAAAGACTGTATACTAACATGAAGTTAGTTCAAAGAGGTGTGGTAAGCGCTAATGACAATCTTATATTTCGTGAGAATGCCACTCAAGGCATTGGTGTAGTTTCAGATATGCAAAAAAACTACGCTAAAATACAGGAAGATTATTTAAAAGGAGCTAGAGGATATACCAATGATAAAGGTGAGTTTGTACCTCCTGTATATGGGTCAGGAGCAGCAGCTTTAAATGATATCCATGTACAGCTCAATAACCCTGATTTATATAGCCTTACTTTTAATGAAAAAGGCTCTCCTGAAGTTATAATGTATGAAACTGAGGTTGGTCCAAACAATATAATGGTTGCCAAAAGAGATGAAAACGGAGACAGAATTCCAGTTAGAGATGAAAATGGAAACCCAGTTCCAAACATAAAAGCAATGGCATTTGATGGGGGTAACAATCAGGTGATGGGCATTATAAATTTACCTAAAGTAACTGCTCAACTAACTGGTGAAGGAACTGTTTTTGATAGAGACTATCAGGATATAATAAACACAAAGGGTTTGATGGGAGTCATAACGGATGACATTAAAGCAAACAAAAAAGACGGATTACCCGACTTAATAAAAAGTACTGCTGCTACAATGATTATAGGGGTAGATCAACAACTTAGCGTGTTGACTGATAATGGCCCGAAGGATAAACAATCACAAGCAATGAATCCAGCCATGTATGCTAGGTTAACAGCAAAACAAAAAGCCGAAACAATTGAATACGATTACTTTAATTTTGAAACAGGCTTAATGGACAAGGGAGAAAAGACCAAGTACATACCTCTTGTGATGGGCGCTAATAATCAATATGTTCCAAAATTTAAGAATATAGATAAGAAAGCTTCTACTAATCTATCCGAATACTCCATATATAACTCATTAGAAAAAAGTATTAAGAGTGGAGGTACAGCTTTTGATCCTAACAGAGCTTCTAGAACAACCGCAAAAGAACTTGAAACAAAGAAGATTGGTAGAGTTGAATTTGCTAAGAGAATGGCTTCTGGTGACCCTAGAGTACTTGAGGAAATGAAGGCGAGTGGGTTGTATACTGATAAAGAGGACTTTAATGAGATTTTATCCAAAAGTGGCTTAATAGATTTAGAAGAAAAAGATAGCAAAGGTAATCCAAGGAAGGGTGAGATTTATCAAGTTTATACTTCAAGGGGAGTAGAACCAAGAACTGTTTACCACACAAATGAAGATGGCTCAGTAACTTCCTTACAGGATAGAACACAACAAACTTTAAGTCTTATTGCAACAAATCCAATAGAGACTCAAGATTTATTTAATGTATATACAGGTGCAGGAAATGACTTTAATGAAACGTATAATCCAGCAAAATTTAAAGAAATTACTGTAAGCACTGGCCCAAAAACTTCGTTAAGTATGGAGACAATTGTTGAAGGTAAAGGGAATAAGGCTATTACATTAAACGATGTGATAACAGATGTTATTAAAACAGCGGATGACGCCACAATGCGTGGAGTTGATGAAGATTTATTAGCTAAAGGTATTGAGGGTGCGCTTAATCAGGCTTTAATTAAGTCTGAGCAAAAGGTTGATGGTCTTACTGTAACTTATAACGGCAGTAACAATTTTACTATAACAGGTGTAAATTCTAAAGGAAAAACAATAACCGTTACAGGTAACCAATCGTCAACTGAGCCAGATGCAATGAAGGTTGAGATAGATGCAATTCTTAATGAATTCTTTCAAAACTTAGGTTCAGATAAAGACTATAACCCTGGTGGTAGTGGTAGTGCTGAGGTAAAAAAAGATGCATTCGGAAATATAATAAAATAATAAATGGATAAATTAAAAGCTCTATACGAAAGTTATATTGAACAGGGATTGTTAAGTAAAGAAACTAGCTTTGAGCAATTTTCTCAATCAGACTCTTCTATACAGGAAGCCCTATATAAGCAAGGTGTTGACGAAAAAATAATAAGCTCAGAAACCACTCTTGATGTATTTACATCTGCTTGGGCTGAAAAAAAAAATCAAGTCGATACTCCTTCAGATGGTCAAGAGGAAGTTACGGAATCCATTACAGAAACGGAAACAACTCCTGGCTCTTCGGATTCTTTAGAAGAGCAAGATGAAGTAGCTGTAATACCTTTAGTGCAAGATGATAATGGTGACTTAGCACCATTTGTTGAATTTCCTGTCGTAGAAGAAGAGATTGAAACTTTAATTCCTGAAGCACCGTCTAGGTCAGGTACACTTAAAAATGAAGACGGAAGTGTGTCTACTCATAAAATGAAGACCGAAACAGATGGTCAAGGTAATTGGTTTTCATTCCCTACAGTATTTCAAAATGAAGATGGAAGTTTTGTTGACATGTCTGAAGAGGCAAAACAAAACTGGGAGCCTGTATATGAAGAAGCTAAGAAAAGAGGTGAAGTTATAGAGTTTGGTAAAGATGAAAAATCAGCATTAGCATATGGAAAAGGAAGCTGGAAGCCTTCATATGATTCTAATAAAAAAAACAAGCTGCTATTAGATTCAGGATATTTGGCTTATAAAGAAGAGAACTCAGGAAATGTTTTAAACACTATTGATTTTGATAAAGAAGGTATAAACGTAAATGTCACACCAGAAAAAGAATATGGATTTATTAATCCAGAAACAGGTCAAAAAGAATTTAAGAAAGAATCAGAACTTAGCCCAGAATTATTAGAAGCCGTTGAAACATACGAAATTGCAACTCAAGATGTTCAAACTCCAAATTACTCAGATGTTGATCTTGATGAAGGAGAGGTTGGAAATGCTAACGCATTTTTAACAAGCCTTATTAAAAATGATGGTGGTGATGTAACAGATTATTTAAAGTGGGAAAAGAAAAACACTAGGAACGAAACTGGTGTATACAAGTGGATGAAGAAACTTCTTACAGATGATGAAGGTGATGAGTACTTTGAACAAAAAAATTATTATGAAAAAGTTCAATCATACAAGACGGCACAACTTAATCAAATTAGTAAGAGATTAAATCAAATTCAAGCGAAAATAGATTTAACCTCTGACCCTAAACAGATAAAAGAATTAAAAAATGAGGGAAAAGAATTAACCAAAGAATTTTACGCAAAAGTTGAAAGCATTTCTACTACTATTAAAGATTTTCCTGTGCTTACAAAATACACAGAGGATACTGACTTAAGAAGAAGAAAAGCAATGTATGAGGCCGCTCAGGAAGGTGGAGCAGCTGAAGGAGGTCAAGGATTAGTTGAGTTACTTGCTGTTGCAGGAAATAGTTTGGCTGGTTTTGGTCTTGATTTTTTCGCTTCTATACCTGCTTTTTTTGACCAAAGGATTGCAACTATAGGGAAGGGAGATGATAAATTTGATAATAAAGGTGTTTTAAAAAGCCTTGAAGAAATGTTTACCCAAAGTAAGGAGACTCTTGATATCACAACTGGCGCAGTAAAAAGATCTGCTTTTTTAGACGGAAAGCCAGTTTTAAGTATGGGTAAACAATATATTGTTGATGAAAATGGAACAGTATATGATGCAAATACGAACATAAGAATGGATGGGATTATTTCTCCTGAAAAAATAAAAGAAATACAAACACTATCTAAAGATGTTACAGAGACTGTAACTAATTGGACAGCAGGATCTGTAACTCAAGGAGGAGTAGGCATGCTTGTACACTTATACGGCTTAATTAGAACATCAGGAAAAGTAACAAAGAAACTAGGATTTAAAGGCCCTAAAGGAGCTGGTCTAGGAATGGGAATTACTTCTTTTGCAAGTGGTATTACAGGGAACGTGGAGGACGTAAGGTCTCAGCTAGTAGCTTCAGGTATGTCTGAAAAAGAAGCTATGAATATAGCTGTTAATGCAGGTCAGGCAATATCTACTTTAGATGGTATATTCTCTGGATTAGCAGGTGGTAATCAAAAATTACTAACAGGTTTTACAGGAATTAAAGACCAGATTAAAAACCTAGCATTAAAAGAAGGTAAAAAATTCACAGTAAAACAACTTGTAGATAAGGGCAAGGGTTTGTTAAAAGAAAACGCTAAAGAACTTTTTATAGAAGAGCTTCCAGTTTATTTTTCTGAAAAGGGTATAAACCATTTGGTGAATAGACATATTGGAAACGAAGTTTTAAGTGACAAAATTACAAAGGCAGGTATAATGGAAACTGTAGTAATGACCGTAGGAGCTACCTCTGGTTTGGGTGCTAAAAATTTATTGTCAGGAAATAGAAGGTCTAACTTAGTTAGGCTTGCAGCAGCAAATGTTAAAGATTTACAATCTACATTAGATGTTTTAGTTAAAGAAGGTTCTTTGACTGAAAAAGAGGCTTCAAATGCATATACAGAAATTTACAATATGCAGTCAGCTGAGTTAAAAACTCAAGGGACTATAAAAGTTTCTGAAAACTTACAACCTGCATCTGATTTATTAACTCAAAGACAGAATTTAATAAACAAAAAACAGGGACTAGAAGGCCCAGGTAAAGCTAGAATTGATAAACAGATAGCGGCTGTTGACCAGCAACTAGATGCTCTATATAAAAAAGACGAATTACAAGTTCAAGAAGAATTAACAAAACAAAAAGAAGATGCCATTTCAAAGCCAAGCACAGAAAAGCAAGTTCCAAAAGACCGACTTAGAGAATATCATACAGACAAAAGGTTAGTAACTCCCTCTAATCCTAAAGGAGAAGCAAACATATCAAACGTTACAAGTCTTGATAAAGAAGGGGTATCAACAGCAACTTATGTAAATCCAGAGACAGGTATTTTAGATGTTATTATAACTTCTAAAAACAAAGAAAACTTTGTCGGATATGTTAGGGTTTATGAAAACGGAAGGCCAACAAATAAGTTTTCAGCAAAAATGGAGTCTACAGGTGGTGCGTTTAAGAATATGATTACATCTGCTGATGCTACATTACCTGATGGCGCAAGAGTTGTTGAAACGACTACTATTTCTGAGGGTGGACTTAGGACTTTCAATAAATCTAATTTAGATGTAGAGACCGATGCCGATGGTAACGTTGTTACTAATACCACAAAATATAGTGATGCAACAAAACAATCTGTAGAAGAGAAAGGTCAAGCTGCTTATGATCCTTTTAAGACTGATGATAAAGCTAAAGCTGAAGCTGAAGTTGAAAAAATAAAAAAAGCTTATCCAGGTATTGAGGTAAAAATAAAAAGACAAGGAACTAAGAGAGGAAAAAAAACATACACTATTGATGTAGAGTTGCCAGTATTAATTAAAAAAGGAAAAGATGCCATTTCAAAGCCAAGCACAGAGGAGCAAGTGCTACCAGATGCTCCAACAAGCACAGAAGGAGGGAAAGACTCCGAAGTGGAATTGCAACAAGTGGGAGAAGGAGACGTTGAGCAAGTCACTACCGACACGCAAATCGAAGAAGGTGAAACGCAAACCGATAAGCCTAGCGACACGACTACGCAGACAGATGTTGAACAGTTAACAGAACCTACCTCAACAGAGGGAGATATGAGTGTGAACAATAAAATAGAGTCATTTGCAAATCGTATTGTTGAAGGAGGAAATCAAGAATCTTTTTCTGAAGATGCTATTCAGTTTTACGCAGAAAATAAAGAAGCAATAGATAATGCGGTTGCTCAAAAGAAAAAACAACAACCCAAAACACAATCTAAAGAAAGAGCCTTAGCTTTAAAAATAGCTAGGGGTGATACGGAATTTTCAAATGCAGAAATAGACTTGTACGCTAAATCTGAAGGAGCAGTTAAAGCTGAAGTAGATGCTATAGGAAAGACAAACAGTCAGACAGTAACAGCTAATACTTATAAATCTATAATAGCCTCTACAAAAATAAAAGGAAAGCCTAAGACTATTAAAGTAAAGAGCGACTATTCGGCAATGAAGAAAGATCTTCAGAAGGAAGCTAGGGTTGCTAGAAATGCTAAAAACGATGTAAACAAAAGAAGAAAAGGATTACAGGGGGCTATAGATTTAGTTCTGAAAGCAGGTAATATTACAACTAAAAAAGCAAACTCATTACTTAAAAAAGTTTCTAATGTAAATTTATATAACGCCAAGAAAGTTCAAGACGTAATAGATTTTACTACAAGAGCAATGAATGATGCTGAGTATTCTAATAAGCTAGATAAGGCTAAAAAACTTCAAAAATCTATTAAGAATAAATTAAAAGGTAAAGAAGCTGGACTGTCTGACGCTGCAAAGAAATTTACTCAAGTAAATCCAAGCAATGTAAACGATATTGATACATATTTAGAAAAAGCATCTGAAATTAGTAATGGTCTTACACCAACTAAGAAACCATCTAAGGGGGAACTTAAAGTAAGTAAGCCTTTTGATATTAAAAAAATTGAGGAGTATTCAAAAAAAGAAACTGAATTAGAATCAGAAAGAAACTATGAGTTAGCCAAAGAGTCATTTCAAGAATTGACAGGGCTAGAACCAGGGGACTTAACTCTTGACCAAATGAAAGAGATACTGTATGAGGTAGATGGTTCAACAAATACTTCTGAAACAGATGCACAGATTCTTAAGGATAAAAAGAACGCAATTGATAAAGCAGCAAATAACGCTTTTAAAAACACTAAGATAAATATAAAAGGAGCTATAGAGTCTGGAGACATAAAGGTTACCAAGACTCAAAAAACTTTAATCAATAATTTTTTAAACATGGACTTAAGTCTAATGACTACCAAGCAAAAATTGGAAGCATTAGATTCGATAGTTAATTTTGAGCTTAACCAATCTACGGGTGGAATGGAGGCTTCTCTAATGCAGCAAGTTGGTAATACTAAAATAACTCGTTTAAAAAATAAAGGAATTAAAAATACTGAAAACAAATCATTATTTGGCTTAGGTAAGTTTTGGAATAAACAAATATCCACTTTACCTAATGTCTTTGAACTTACATTTAAGTCTCAACAGAAGGCGAGAATGGTTATGGAGGCTTTAGGGCTTGATGGAATAATAAACGGTAGCGCAAAAGCTCAAAAAGAAGCAGCTAATACAGAGAAAGATTATGCAGATAAATTTGCAAAAAAGAAAATGCAAGATGGTATATACTTTGACGAATCCAATGATACTCAAAGAGGTATATTAGCAGATGTAAGGAGGTTTACACCAGGGAAAGAACAAAAGGAATTTGAAAAGAGTAAGAAACTTATTCAGCAAACTTATGAGAGACTTATGGCTTCAGGAGACAAGTTAAAAGTTAAAAAAGGTGAGATTGTTAAAGCTCAATATGATAAGCTTTTGAAAGACTCTAACTCTATAGAGGACGTTGAAAGTAAAGCAGACCCTGCAAATTTAGATGGAGTAAAATATGTTACGGAAATCTGGGCTAAAAAATATAATGAATTAGCTGATACGTCCTTGAATGTATATAACAAGAATTTAGGAAAAGATACTAACTATACTCCTAGAAACATTCAAAAAGTAAAGCAACCAAAAGCAGAAGATGTAGATATAACACAACCTGTTTTTAATCCTGAAGGAAATAAAAGAAAAAGCGCTTACGACAAAAAAACAGGTGTTTTAAAAGAAGCTACTAAACCTGGTTCTCTTGAGACAGGAGATGTATTAAACTTAAGTTTTGATGCTCAGAATATGAGTAATTATAAAGCTGCTTTAACTGATATATATACAGCCCCTTCTATACAACAAGTGAAAGGAGCTAGAGAGTCAAAAGCTTTTAACGAAGTTTTTACAAATGAATCAGCAAAAGAAATAATTAATGAAAGAATAAATAGCTATGTAGATTCTAAACGAGGTAAAAAATATGTTGATGGTTCAACAAAAAGAGCTTTAAATCGTTTGAATAAGGTTGCTACATTAGGTGTGTCTAGAGTTTTAGGTGGGCCAACTCAGTTTGTAAAACAAATAGTTCCTATTTTTAACACAATGTTTAATGCAGGTCTCAGCAATACATTAAAAGGATCTAAGTTAATTTTTGATGCTGAGGTTCAAAAGGCTATAGACAATTCAGGCTTACCTATTGCTAACAGGGGAATACAATCTCAATCAGATATTGAAAATGCTGATAGTAGAATTAAAAAGAAAGCACAGACAAAAGGAGGTAGAGTAATTGATGCTGCTGATAAAATAAATAAAAAGACACTTGAAGCTTTCTTGGTGTATCCAGATGTTCAGACAGCAAGAGCTTCTTTTATTGCTTATTATATTCAGCAAGTAAAAAAAGATGGAGGAGATACTACTAATATTGATTGGTCTAAACCATTAGACAAAAAAGCTGCACAGTATGCACAGCAACAAGTGGATAGGCAACAAAATACATCTGACCAAGACCTTCAAGGAGACTTGTTTACTAATCAAAACTTTGGTTCTCAAATGGTTCGTAAAACATTATTTCCTTTTGCAAACTTTTTGTTAAATCAAAAAACAAGAATGTATTCAGATATAAATACTTTAACTAATAACCCAACTGCTCTTCCAGGTGATAAGACTAGAGCGCTTAGGTCATTGGGAGGTTTAGGTGTAGAAACAGCAATGTTTAATGCTATTGGTTTAGGAATAACTCAAACATTAGCTGCTGCCGCAAGATTAATATCAGGAGAAGAAGAAGACCCGAATTTAAACAGATATGCTAATAAAAGAGCAAGAGAAGAAAAAAGAGAGAAAGAGTTTAATCAAAGGTTAATAGGTAGAACTGGAAATGCATTAGCAGATATTCTTGTTCCAATACCTATTTTAAATGACGAAAGTTTAAATAAAATAAACGGATTGATGTCTATGTTTCAAGACGATGAGGATAATCCATTTCAGTTCTTTGCAAAGACAGATAAAAAAATAATTGACCAACTAGGTACATTAGGAATCGGTGCAAAAAAAGCAGTAATACTTGCTGATATGATTAAAACAATTGTTACAGGAGAAAAGACCACTGTTTTTATGGGTAGAGAAAGTAAAGCTGAAATAGACCCTGAAAAATTAAACGCCTTGAAAATGACGACTATGGCTTATGCTATGCATTTAATTGGTGTCCCTGTTTTAAATTCAAGTGAAGTAGGATATATTGCTGAAAGAGCTTTTAAGGATATAGGTAAATCAAGAGAAATAGAAGAGAAAGTTGATTATATTGTAGAAGCTGAAGCTGTACTAAATCAGAGAGGTATTAAAAATCCTTCTCAAAAAATGATAGATAATGAAGCAAAGCAACTAAAAAGAATAGATCAAGGTAAGGATCGTAAAGTTGAAAAAACAAATAGCAAAAGTAAAAATGATAAATCTTTTTCACCAGCTTCTTTTGGTAATGAGAAAGGAAAAAAGAAAAGTGGAAAATCGTTTAATCCTAAATCTTTTTAATTTTTAACCTTATCAATTAACTGTTGTAATTTTCTAATCAAAGAGAAGTTGGGTTTATCTTTCAACTTCTCTTTTAGTATTTGCTCTTTAATTTGTTCCATCATTTTGTAAGTGTTCTGCTTCTCTATTTGCATAGTCAGCTATTTTTTTCATGTCAGATATATCGTCTCCTTTTTTTCTTAGTAGGTATTTAAGAATATTCCCTTCGTTAAAATTTAAATCCCAGTGCTTAATTAAATCAATGACATCTAATCCATTAATCTTTCTAGAAGAATATCGTTCCTCTAGAAGAGTTGTGTCTTGTTTATATTGCATTGTCTATAACTTCTATTACGTGTCTTAAGTCACTTTTTTCAAACTCGCCTAGTGAAACGTCATTAACTATTAATAGGTAATAATCTTTTCTTACTTCAATACATTTTGTGTTTTCCATCTTTTAAAATATGTGTGTTAATCTTGCTACTTGTCCATGTTCCATTGAGTGTATAAATCCTTCGACAGCTTTTATTCCACCAACACCATAACCTTTTCTATGATGCCAGGAATCAGATCCGCTTGGTGACCTTAACGACTCAACTGTAATGCCATGATAGTCTTTACTAGACTTGTGATGTATATGGTGTGTGTAAACATAACGATGCTTTGTGTCTGCCCACCACTGAGAGAACTCATTAGCCATTATAAGGGGTAAATCAGCTTGTTTCGCTCCATCTCCATGTGTTGTTCCAATTAAGTTATTTCCGTACTTAAAACCTTTCCTATGGGCTATTGAGCAATCGAATGTAATGTTCTTGCTTTTCCTAAACCAAGACTGTATAGAGTCCGATAACATGAATCCTGATATGTAATCGTGGTTACTTGGGTTGTAAACAAAGTGAACATCTGCCACTGCGATTAATGTTTCTAATACATCTATGTAAAGTTTTTTTGCTGTAAGGAAGTTTTCGTACCACATCCCATCAGTATCTTGTGGTGTACCTGCTGTTGTTTTTCGGTGTGGCTCATCGATATGAAGTATATCGTTACCACCTACAAATAATATCTTATCTATTTTAAAGCCATTAGACTTTTCAAGTATTCCTTGTATTCCTTCCTTTACTCTCTTGACAGCTATCTGTGAGTTATAATCCTCACCTGTTTCAAATGATGATGCTAGCTTACCTATGTGTATGTCAGCAGGATCAATTACTAGTAGGTGAGGGTCTTTCTGTTTTGTTCTTTTAATCTTAGGATATGAAGGAGAATGTTTATTCATTTCCTTTATAATATCCTCTCTTACTTTGTCTAAAGAGACACCGTTGTTTTTTACATGAAGAGAAAAGCTTTTGCCTTTATACCAGTAATGATTTACATCACTCATTGGTATTCCGTTAGTTTCGCATTCTACTTTTAATGCTCTGTGATTACTTATCATCACACTTTCCTCATCAGTAAGTCTTGGTCTGTAACCTACATTATTGTTTTCCATGTCAATAAAGATACAAAATAAAAGTTAATTATTTTAATTAGATAAAGTAAGTAACTCTTCGTTAAGCTGTTCTATCTTTTTGATTATCTCTTCTTTTCTTGCCTCTGGAGAGTACGTTGTAATAAACTCAGCTCTTTCTAGCGCTTTTTGATATACACCATTTAATATTGGGTCAGCCTTAATTATATAATCAAAATCTTTAATTGCATGTATAATAGTTGCGTGATCTCTTTTAGAAATCCTTCCTATTTCAAAATAGGTTAGAAGAAAGTTGTTTCTAAGAATGTAGAATAGTATTCTTCTTGCGTCCACATACTCTCGTCTTCTAGTGTTTTTAAATATATTTTCAATTTCCATTTCTTGTTCAATTAATACCTTAATTGACTCGGCTTCTACTTTATTTTTTAATTTGATTTCAGGTGATGATTCGAATTTCATTTTATATGAATGTTTAAATTAATATCGTTTAGGTATTGGTCTAGTGTTATTTCAAATATATCTAACAGTATAGATGGTGAGTTCTTATTTCTTTTGGAATAGGAAAGAGTAAAGAAAGTTGGTGTTCCATCTTTATCGTGTACTACTCCAGACTTTAACTTGTCTAAACCCTTTGTTGTAGGCAGACCTATTAAGGTATCTATTTGCGCTGCTATCTTATTCTTTACACTAGGGTTAAATGTGTGTATTTGATATAGGAAGTTTTCATCCAATTCAAACTCATCCTCTATATACTTCTGTTCTGACTCCATGCTTTTCTAATTCTTTTAGTCTATATTCTTGTAAGGCAGACACCCTGCCCTTTGGCTTTTTTATTTCAGAGAATAGGACACCACAGTTAGGTGGTATAGCTACAACATCAGGTATGCCATTCTTATTAGTCTTAATAAGCTTGATAACATAGTACCCTTCAGCCTCTAGCTGTTTAATCCTTTTCGCTTGTATCTGTTGTTCCGTCATTGTCCCAAAGATTATTCTCGGTTAAATATTTTGGATTCATCATTGGAATCCACATACTTTGTGGTTTTCCAAATACCCAAATAGTTTTTCTTGTTTCTCCTAAAGTTTCTTTTGTCATATTAAAATTTATGTAGCTTATGTCTGCTTAAAAAATATCCAGAGCCATGCCCTAAGCTTTTTATATTTTCTTTTCTTATTAATTCATCTTTAGTAGCCCAACCTACAAAATCCACTATGTTTTTGTTTACGTAAGCTAAAACATAAACGTCTACATCTTGATTTACTTTTAAAGTAGAAAGTAAGTTACCAGTTTTATAGTTAGTAGATTTTATGTCGTATCTATTATTTTCTTTTGTTACTCCATCAGCACTACCACTTCTTGGTGACAATCCAAAATCTGGAAATAAATTATTTTTTTTAGCAAAAGCATATTCTGCTTTAAATCCTTGAATATCTGCTTCTACTCCGTTTTGGTCTCCTATTTTGGCATCAAAAACATTATTACTTCTAGCTATACTAGATCTAAGCTTCCCAATATATTCGCATAGCTCTATCTCTAATTCGTCTAATTTAACTATCATCTCTCCAGTCTTCAGGCCATATTCTTCTACCTATTGCTTTTCCTACTACCATTACTATCCAGGCTATAGTTAGCCAACCTATTGCTTCTACCATTATATTTAATTTAAAGTTAATGTTCTGATTCAGGTTGACCACAGTTTACACACCATCTTGACTCACCAAAGTTGTCATAAGTATAAAAAACTTTACACTTACCTAGATACACACCATGAGATAACCTTTTTATTTTTTTAGTTAAAACTAATTTCTTTAATATATCAGCTAAAGTTCGTTCTTTTATAAACATGGATTTAGATTTCTCTAAAATCTCTTTTCTCTCAAGAGGCCTTCCTTCTTCATGTATCCATTTTACCAACTGTTTTACTTTTACATCATTGTATGAGTTTTCATACGACCAATTGTCGCATACATAAGTTAGTTTATTATAATTTTTTCTTTCGTTCATTGTATTTAATTTAAAGTTAATAAATCTCTTTTGAAATGTTTTAACGTATAATCTTTTTTCTTGCTTACTGTTCTATATATTTGTTTCTCTATTCCTCCCTTAGTGAATATCCAAAAGACTTCGTTCTCAGGTCTATCCTTCGTAGTCATTCTATCACGACTCTGCCAATAACTAGTAGCACTAAAGTCTATGTTATAATAGACTAGGTACTCTGCTTGTCTTAAACTAATGCCTTCTCTACCGCTAACAATCTGCAATGCAATAGATTTGTTTGTACTTTCAAACGTCTCTAAGTCTGTGCATAATTGATCTCCATACACTTCTTTAAGGCAATTCAATTCTTCTTTAAATTTATAAAATATTCCTATCTTATTAGCACAAAAGTTGTTGTAAATAAACTCCCCTTTGAAATTATTTAAGACCATAGAGTTGCCACTTTCAAACTTAACAGTTCCGCTATACATCTGATGAAGCTTCTGCATTAGTTTAACGCCTGTATCAGCCAATATAACATCATCCTTACCTTGCACAACTAAATCTTTTTTAAGTAGCTTACAGAGGCTGTGAATAGATTCTGGAGCATCAACTGTAAGTATGGTTTCTTTTATAGAAGAATTAAACCCTGCTTCTTTTTGAGTGTATGAAATCATATACTGATTCATTTTATCAAGTATAGTTTGTTTTCCATCTGAGTAATCATTAACCATAAAAGAACCTATACGTTTTGTCTTAGCGACAACATGTTCTCTAGCAAACTTATAGAAGTTTGTATGTTCTCTGAAAGGATTACCTGCTATACTATATACCTGATGATACATTTGACTAAATGACTCTGGAGTAGGTGTACCTGATAGCAGTATTACGTATGGGTTGTTTTTAATTACAAACTCTTTAACCTGCTTTGCTCTTTTACTTGGCTTTGGAAAAGCCCCCATACTATGAGCCTCATCACACACAATCGCATCCCAACCTTTAAGATCAACCTTATGCAAGGATTCGTAGTTTATAACGAATATCTCATAGTCTGGACTCAGTAGCTTATAATCAGATTCAATACTGCTTATTGCCTTCTTCTTTGTAATGAATAATACTCTGTTCACACTCATAATCTTATTTAAGATTCCTAGTGATGTAAGCGTCTTACCTGTTCTTACTTCCATAGACAAGTATACAAAACTGTAATCAAGCAAACACTTAACCCCTTTGGTTATAATATCCTTCTGATAGTCTCTAAATTTTATCATAGTTTATTTTAGTTAACGTTATACGGAGTTGGTAGTAATTTAATAACCTCTAAGTGCTATAAAAGTACTCCAATGACTTTGTCCTAAATATGGCTGCCTCATCATTAATTCATAAGTCATATCCTCCATAAATTCAGTCCCTGTTCTGAAAAAGACATTTTTTATTTTTGTCGGCAATTTAGCGTATTCGCTCCATTTATCTATTGGCGTTTTTTTGGTTATTAAACTACTACCAACATCGCATAAAAATAATTGTTTATGGTAGGCTTCTACTGTGTCTAATGCTTTATTATATTCTTCTCTACTTATCATTTGTTTTATTTTTTATTTAATTCACAACTATTCTTATCTGTATTACGTTAGGGTGCATTAGGAAATATCAACAGTCCATAATATTTTCATATCTACTATATTAATCCATTTTTTAGTTATAACCCCTTCACAATCTGAATGAGGGTAAAAATCTTTCAGAATTTCTAATTCCTCTTTTGTTAATTCACAATATACAGTATCGCCAATTGAAAATTTATAATCAACTTCCTTGTATAAAATAGGATCTGAACCCTGGTAACTAAAAACTATAATTTCTTTCATATCTTATGTATTTCTTCTTCAACCAAATGATAGTATTCTATTGCTTGGTTGTTAGATGGTTTTATTATTTCGTTTTCAAGTATAAGTCTTACGTGTAGTTTAGCACATTGCTTTGATATCTTACTACTAACCGTATTGTGAAAGTCTTGACCATCTACATTGTAAAACTTCTTATATATCTCGTATGCTTTTTCTTTTGGTGTTTGCATGAACAACCATTCTTTTTTCTTCATAGCTTTTTTTGGTATGTTTCTTTTAAATACTTGTAGACACCTGGTAAAACCTTATTAGCTTTCTCTTGATTCTTATAATCTATTTTACCAAGCTTCTCTACACTATACAAGTTCATCTGAGTTTCTTTACAAAAGAAAATATCCTTACCATTAGATGATATACCTCCTTTTCTTATAGCAACTTTAAAATAACCGCTATGGTCCATCTTCTTTATATAAACCTGAAAGTCATTGTCGATACACCATTGTAGATCAGAATTCAAACTCATCTTCTTTTTGTTTTGGGTTAGTTTTCTTTGTTGAGTAAATAATAAACTTACCGTTTAAGTCTCTGTCTAGAACTACATTAACTACATCTTTCCTAAACTCTCCATAGTCTTTTAGCCATTTATTAAAAGCAATGTTAGAAATACTTCTTTTAGCCCTTGGCGCATAATCCTGATTCTCACTTATAAATTCTGTAAACAAATCTTTAGTGTATATCTTTTCATTCATTCTAAGTAACTCATTTGGATTGCTTCCTAGTATCAATCCACAGAACTCAATGAACTCATGTGAGGTAGCAGCAGATAGTTTTCTAATAGATAGGTTCTTGAATTCAGATTTAACTAATCCATGATTAAGATAGTACATAAGGTTCTCTATCATATAGTTATCAAATGCACACCACTCATCTTCATTCCAGTCAGAAAATAAAAGCTTTTGAAATTCTACCAATGGAGTAAATTCTTTTGTATAGAATTGCTTAAACTCTAACTCCCACTTTCTTCTCTCAAATGAATTACCCTTACCCTTAATCGCATAGTTAGTTGTTATAGCAACCTTTGGTGACTTATGGAATGGTATCTTGATTGCATCCTTGTTCTTCTTCTCTAGTGTTAACCCCTCGGTAACAACACTAAACAATCTTTCAAAGTCAAAATGTTTCTTGACATCATCAAAACAAAGTATCTGAGTATCTGCACTAACCAACTGGTAGGCAAAACTCTTCTCAAAATTAAAACCTTTACCATCAATAACTACCAACTTCTTCATCTTGGATATGGCATTGATAAATAAACCCTTACCTGTACCACCCTCTGGATTGTCTGATATAATCTCATCATTCAATATAACAGCAGGGCAGTAAGATAGATTCTTATAAGCATGAAGCATATAGCCTATCGTACTCTCCATTGACTTAATAGTTTTCTTATCAGATCCTGCTACGTTTGATACGAATGTTTTGTAATCACATTCGTGTGACTCACACAACTCAAAGTCTCTATCTATAACCTGGTCCTTCCAAACATATCCACCCAAGTCTAGGTAGTCTATCGTGGTCTTGCTATTCTTCGTGACCTTTACAGCGCAGTTATTATAATACAGGTATGCTGTATTCTTATCGTCTTCAATAAAGTAAACATTAACAGTTCCTAACAGGGACAAGAACTCTTCCTTAAAGTACCTTGTCTTATCTGCAAAGTAATTATAGATAGACATATCATCAAGTTTTTCCAAATGCCCTAACACAAAGTCCTTGATTTCTTCCTCAGTAGTATGGTCTATTTTGTAGTTGGTTACTTTAACAAATATAAAACTCTTAGTACCTTCAGGAGAATACTTCCAGAATCCATTGTCCTCAAGAAACTGCCTAAACAAATAATGTATTAGTGTTATAACACCCTTATCGCTCTTGGTCCAAAACCTTTTGTCATTATCTTCTTCTTCTATTGATCTTATAGTAGAAACCGCTATAGCATCTTCAATACCTGACTCAACTAATTGAAGACGAATTTCTTTTTTTGATACTCCTCGTTTTAATTTAACCCTAACCTGATTAACCTTATCCTCATCCTCATAATACTTAGAGCCATGGTTTTGAGTTTGTGAGTATGCAGAGTTTATAGTGGTCTGTATTTCATTCATTGTAAAATCACTACTCTGAAACTGAGACATGATATATTCTGTTAGTGACTTAGTAACTCCGTAGTCATTAAAGGCCGCAGCCAATATGTATACGTTATTGTTTCTCTCGCCATCAACTATACCATACTTCTTAGTCCACCACTTCATAAGTATATCCACTATCTTTTTCTCATTAGTGACAGGTATCGTAGGCCTAGATGAATACTTATCTACAACCTTGTACTCCTGCTCCTCTATCTTAGTCCAGGTGTTTGAGTTTTCGTTTACATGAACTAATGGGTCATACGACTCATAGCAAACTCTTGATATATTCTTACTAGTCTTATCAAAGTAATCAGAATTAAAATATCTTTCTAGTGATATGAAATAGTTCTTATGGTTCTCTGGTTCTTTAGGTATCTTAACAATAGCTTTTAGACCATTACCGCTAGGCGATACAAATACAGAGTAAACGTATCTATCTTTTGATAGCCTTTCTTTTTCAGATGTCATATCTTTCTTGGTTTTATAACCATCGAAATCCAAACATATAAAACCACTATGCTCAATCAAGCTATCATCACTTCTCTTATTGAATGTTCCTGAAAAACATATAGCAGGTAAACTCTTTTTAAGTTCTTGCCTAACCTCTTTGTTCTTCTCTGATCTAATCTGTTTAATCAAATCTTTTGACTTACCTTCCTTTATTCTTTCAAGGATAGAGTTCAAGTCTCTGAAGAAGGGAGTGGAGGTGTCCCTTATATTTCTAAATATAGTAACATTGTTATGTTGCATATGCTGACTTTTTTTCTATATACTCTTTATATAGTTTTATTAATATTATTTTTTTTAATTTGTATATCTAAGGGAAAAACTAAGCATTCTTAACATAGATAAAAGAAAAGAAAAGGGGCAAATAGCCCCTAATCTATTCTATTAGAGTGTATTAGAATGGTAATCCATCATCTTCTTCCTCTTCCTTTACAGGAGCAGGAGCAGGAGCTTTATCCTGACTTTTCTTAGGAACAAACTGGTCAAGCTCAATATAAGCTGTACCTCCCTTGCTGTTAAGAACATTTAGATTAACCCATCCATTCTTATCATGGGCTTTTAAAAACTCAATAGCGCTCTCAACTTTTACGCTGATGTTACCTATTACGAAATCGGGTGCGTTCTCTCTTCTCTTGAAGATGAAACCGTCTGCAAAAATTTTGTCTTGTGACATATTTAATGGTATTTATTTGGTAGCTTAGTTGGAGAAGCTACTCTGACTCCTTTATTATTATGAGTGTGAAAAGAATTAAAACTGTTCGTACTCAACAAACTGTGTGAGGTCTTTCTCTGCATCTTCAGCAAAGAACTTCTTATACATCTCTACAGCTCTTATAACCTTGTCTCTACCTCTTAGTAAGGTTTCTTCACTTGGCTTTGCTATCTTAAGCATTAAGGTCTTCTTATCCACTATATAGAACTCAACAGGCTTACCAAATAGTTGTTGGTATATGTATGCCTGACTATCATAGTTGTAGTCATTAGCACTCCACTTAAACTTGTTGATGTCTCCAGAGGTCTTGATGTCAATCACCTTGTCCTTTGTTACAATATCAGCCTTACCCTTCCAGGTCAAACCAAACAACTCAGTAACAGCAGGCTGCTCATATATGTTAGTTGACTCATAGATATCTGTATGCATTACAAAGTTAGACTTCATTGAGTCTACCCAAGTATTAATAGTGTCCACCTCTTTACTTAACAACACATCGTATGGATGCAAATCGTTAGCTGTAATGTACTCTTTAAATACTTTGGTTGATCTTGTTGAAGCCTCTACTATTTTGTAGTTAGAAAGCTTCTCAGGCTCTAACATTGCCGTGTGAAAGTAACCCCCCATTATTAATGGAAGGCTTTTATCGTTCTTTCTAAATTGTCTAGGGTTTTTTAGTAGGTTATATATATCTGAGTTAGATAGATATTGTTTACCAAAGTCTCCGTAGTATTTAGAATCGTCTCTTAACTGTTCTATTATATTACTTGACATAGGCTGATAATTCTTTTTTGATTGCTGTAGGTATAATGTATTTAGTTTCTAGTGTCTTAACTATTGAAGACAACGACTTAGTGTTGTTTGCCTTAACATAGTTTACTACATCATTCCACTTATCACTGGTCTTCTTAAGTGTAGGCTTAGACTCTTGCTTAACAGCAGGTGCTGCCTCACTAATGTCTACTAAATCTTCGCCTGCCCATAAAGATAATCCCAATCCATGCATAGCAATAGCCTTAACCGTACTACGTTGTATGGTCTTGTTTACTGCAAATGATGTGATCTTATCCACACTAAGTGATTGGTTGTTGTGTCCCATTATAGGTAGGTAGTCGATATGCTCTACACCTTCTATTGTTACACCAACCTTTACATAACCTGTATTGCCATCTGTAAAGAAGTTCAACTCAGTTGCCTCTGACTCATATACCTTTCGGTTTGCATCAGGGTATTGGTCTTTTACCATAGCCCAGGCATATGCCCAAGATAAGTAATCAAACCTTCCTTTCTTTTCTAATCTATCCTTAACATTAAGTGCTGCTAATGTTTTGAATGTTGTCTTTTTTCCCGTTGTTGTTTTTGTTGCCATTTTGTTTTAAATTATATTAGTTCTAGTTTTAACATGTCCTCTGTAGATAGCCCACACTTTACAGCTACCTTCTTATTGTGCTTCTTAATAGCACCACTAAGTGTAAATAGCCTATACAATGTCCATAGACCACAGCCACCTAATGTTAGGTAATAGAATATTTGTTTACCCATCTTGTTCATACTTCCATAAGACCATCCTAATAATAGGAATAAAATCCATATGTTACCCTTGTCTACTGCTTGTGCGTTATACGCGTCATAATTTGTCATAATCGTTTGGTTTTAGAAATTTTACTGTACTTATTTATTAATTCACTTCTTTTAATCTTCATAGACTTGTAATGTTTTTTATTGTTCCTGCTGTTGATCTCTTTCTTTATGCTTTTATTTAAAGCTTCTATCCTATCTAAGTAGGATTTCTTTAAGACATCTACAACCCCTGGCCTAAATCCATTGTTTAGAAATGAGTCGTATAGATATTCCTCTATCTCTTCATACTCTAATCCAAAGGTTCTAGTGTTGAGTATTTTTATTTCATCACGTACCTTAACAACTTTAATACCTTTATAAATGTATGCTTGTTTGTTTCCATAAGACATGTCTACAGAGACATTATCTTCAATGGCCTGTTGCCATATATCTAAAAGGGTATACTTTTTAGTCATTAAATTTTTCTATGCATTTTTCAATTAAGTCCCACACATCTTTGTCTGTAGACTTGTTTATCTTTTCAATACCATAGTCAATGTTCTGTCTAGTAACATCAAAGCCATTGCTTTTCATTAGGTTTCTAATGTCTACTATCTTCATTGGTCTCTTGGTACATATGTAGTACAGTATGTACCTTGGAATAGAGAATCTTATCTCTCTGGTATTGGAAAATAATTCCTCTCTTGTAATGCCACACTCCTCACATACGAAGTTGGCATACAGATTAAATATTCTGTTCTTCATTTTTTTCAGTATTAGTATCGTTAGAAATAAAGCCCCAAGAAAATGGTGCTTGAATAATGGGGAGTGAGTTCAACTCTCCCTCTCTTTGTTTAATGAACTCTTCACTTGATCTTCCCATCAGTATAGAATTTAATTATTATTTTTTACAAATATACATTTTATTTTATAAATAAGAACTATTTATTTGCTTTTATTAATGAAAGATTAATCCTACTTTTTTATTATCACTGAACCATTTGGTAGCCATCAAGTCAATGCTGCTAGAATCAATATAGCCAGCGGAATTAAGAACATCAATATTGTTAAAAATCTTTGTGTGCCTGTGTAGTTCTTCATCTATTAAATGTTTTTGTTTACCTGAATCACTGAATATGATGTCGTAGTTATCAGGTAGGTTAGTTTTTAAAATCATATCTATCATGTTAGTGTAGCTGTAGAATCTTACATCTGGATTCTGATTAGCTATTGTAATCCACTTAGCTAGGTAACTCCTTGAGTAGTAGTCACCACTATCGTGTACCCTTACATAATCAGGACGTTTCTTTTTTATCTCTGCATTCATAGCATCAATAAACTCTACAGTCTTACTAAGTTGGTATCTCTTTTCAAAGGCGGGCTTTACATTACTCCATACATAAGCACCCTTCTTTGCGTAACAGAACTTAACACACTCGTCAGCCATAGGGCAGGTAAGCTTACCACTTGCCGACTTGTATGCAGGTATTCCAAAGTTAAAGACTCTTAAATTAAGAGCCTTACTTGTTTTCTTTAACTTACTGTTTTGTGTTAGTAGATTCATATCTTTATGTTTTTAAGTATATACTCGATTACTTTGACTGTCCAACCATTACCAATCATCTTATACCTTTGTGCATTAGACACACCCTCAGTATAATTATCTGGCACTGTTTGCAGTCTCTCACACTCTATTGGTGTGAGCTTCCTCCAATTATATTTCTCATTTATAATTCCCTGACTCGTCTCTGCTGATTGAAGACAGTGGGCTTTATCTTTTAACAACCTACCTCTTCTAGTAGTGCTAGTAGGATACTGTATGTCAATCCCCTCACCAATACCTGCTGCAACATAACCTTTCTTAGTGGCTTCGGGAAAACAAACCTTATCTTCTATCCTTATCATAGTGCGTTGGCTTCTCTCTATACTATTCCACCAAGTAGCACCTGCATACCTAGCTGTTAAGCAATAGGCTTTACCCTTATTAGTTACCATCCTCTCATCAACCTTAGAGCCTTTAAGCTCTCCTTCTGTTTGAATGATATCTTTTAGTTTTATGCGTTGGTCAACAGGATCAAGAAGATAAGGTATATTAGTCCAATAGTATCTCTTTCTAGTTTGTGCAGATAATACTGCTGAGTCTATGTAAATAGGTTGCACACCTAAGTAATTAGATATTATATCTCTGCTGTCGCTGTTCATCTTGACATTCTCCAATAAGAAATACTTTGGCTTGCATTCTTTTATGAGTCTAACAAACTCAAAGAACAGCTTACTTCTAGGGTCTTCAAAGTCAAGTCCCTTGCCTGCCCTACTAAACCCCTGGCATGGACTGCCACCCATAATAAGGTCAATACGTTTTGAGTTAGGAATGTCAACTATATACTTTGATTCCTTTTCTCTTACCAAACAGCCTCTATAATCAGAGTAACTTAGCTTGGTAACGTCTCCAACATGAACCATGTTAGGGTAGTTCTTCTTAGCTATTTGTATAGCATACTTGTCAATCTCAGAGGCAAAGTAGTTGTCTACTTTAATGCCTAGATTGTTGAGGGCTATCTGTCCACAGGACATGCCATCGAATAATGATAGTACATTCATTGTATCTTATTGTTTTGAGCGTTAATAATCTCACCATATGGCGCTTCTTTCTTCCACCTCCTAGCCTCCTGTAAGTCAAATGTATACCTAGTCCTAACCAGGATACTATCTTTAGAGTTAGAGAGTTTTACTTTAAACAGTTGGTCTTTTACCATTATTATTAATTTTAAGTTACCTCCTTGGAGGGGCGTCTTTCCGTCCTGTCAGTCTTGTTGTAATTTATGAGGTAATGAAGGACTAATCAAGCCCACACGCCTTCTCAATTTAACTGATTAAGCATTACAACGGCCTACATTAGCGACAACTAAGGATTGTATTTATGGCGTGTCTAATTTTTTACACACTTATGGGTGTGAACAATATATTATAATTCTTTTATAGCTTCTTCTAGCGTGTCTCCAAGATATTCATCTAGGCTACCCCATCCATAGTACCCCTTTTTGTAATTACCTATACTATTCTGGTAATCATTTTCAAGGAAGTATATATCATCGTGATCTGTGGAATCCCAATCAGGTAAGTCCCATTCAAACCCACTAGTTTCTTCTCCGTTTTCAAACTCAAACTCTGCACCCCAACCTTGTTCCTCTTCATAATAATAACTGAAAGTTGGTATGTCTTTAACTAAAAACTCTAAGATGATGCTACTATCAATAGGCCCCCATGCTGAGGTAAATCTGTATGTCCCATCATCGTACTCATTGTCATAACACCCCCACTTTGTCCCCCAATTTACATAAGCCCAGTCATACCAATTATCTGCATCATATTTATCAAGCAACATCTTTTGCCTGTCTATGGTCAATGGATAGTGCTTGAACTTATCTGTCTTGTTCTTCTCCATCTGCTTGTCATACTCTGATTGGGTTACAATCCTAGCAGGACTTGATGTGTTGATTAGCTCATCAGGCATGGGCTTGTAGTATCTACATAGCCCCACCTTAGCTATCTCTTCTAACTTCTTACTATACTTCTCTGACACAGTTATCTGTGCGTAAACGTGATTTGGCATTTGATTTAGATTTAAATTAATTAATTGATTAACATGCAGCCCACCCAATAAATACATAGTGTGTGTCTGTCTCATAATACTTGCACTCTCTCTTGTCTATATTATCCAATGCCTCCTCATAGGAATCGTCATCTTTAGGCTCGGATATCTTACCCTCCAATGAACACGTGGCAATTGTACCGCTGTACATATCGTGTCCGTACTCATACTGTGCCTCTTCTCTCAAAGATTGGTAGGCTTCTCTTGCTGATTTGTAATGTTTCTTACTTGCATCGTAATGTATACTTGTTGCTCCCATAGTTATTGGTATCTAATTAATATTGATTTTATTTCATGTTCGTTATACTTTATTTCATCGGCTAAAGATAGAAATTGTTCTAATGCTTCTAACTCATATTCGTTTAATTCATCGGTGTCGCCTGACTCTATAGCGTCTATGCAGTCTCGCATATCACGCACAGTATTTTCAAATCGACAGTAGCTCATGTTTCCCATAGTTATAGTTTATTAAGTGATTCTTTAATCATTTTTAGATACATCTCTTGCATCTTCTTTTGTTCCTTACATACTTGCTCAATGATAAACGGAAGGTCTTTGTATAACTCTTCCACGTTTATTACAAGGACCTGCTCGTTACCCACATCTCCATGATGTATTACTAGCTCCCCATCTGAACAGTGTAAGCTGTTTGTTTCTCCTACGTAAACTGATTTGTTTTTTTCCATAACTCTATTTATTTGATTGATTAATTGATTTTAATTGTGCTTTGCTTAATGGCCTACTTCTTATTTTCATTATATCCGCGCCTCCTTTAAGCTTATGTTTTGTATAGTAGCCATTTTCACTAATAAATTTAAAGTACATTTCTCTATCTGTTCCAGGCTTTTCAATCCTGTAATCTTTAGTTATTTTTAACTCAATGAGTATGTCTTCTGTATAGTTTATAGTTGTTAGTTTATAATATGGAGAAATTAATTCTTTTTGTCTTCTTAAGTCAAGTAGCTCTTGAACAGTATAATCTTTCCATTTTCCAAATCTTAATTTTGTTTTCCTAGTTAATATTCTTAGTGTTGGTATCATAGTTTTAGTATTTATATTTAATATCACTTACTTCTCTTACTATTATCTCATAAGAATGGTCGCAATACATTATTGCCCATTGCTTTGCTTCGTCAAGGGTTCTCGCTAGTATGAATGTTACTTCATCTGCATTGTATATCATGAACTTACTCATATCGTATAGATTGTGTGGTCTTCTTTACCTCCTCCAATAAACCCAGCGCCTCCATCATTACCCTCATCATCTGATTGTAATACGAGGTATGTTCCATCTGTGAATATTATACATAGTGGCCTCTTGTACCAACCGAAGTCGTCTGCCTCTTCTTTAGTCATGTACCTACATGAATCTACCTTCTTTCCTTTTAAGATTTTCTCAAATCTGTACCCGTGTTTTTGATCTTCTGATTTCATAGTTAAAATTTAATTTTAGTTAGAAAATATTCATATACTTCAGGTATATGTTTTTTATAGTAAGGTTGCTCTGATGCAACCCACTCTTTTAATGCTGACTCAGAAAGCCAAGGGTGTTGTATAACCCTTAGCTTCATGTTAAACGTAGGTTCTATCTCATCGATAAAATCTCCTACAGTCCAGCCTTCCCAAATGTGTTTATCTCTACTCATAGTTTTTGTTATTATGGGTGTGAACAATCTGATTTAAGTTCTTCACAACGTTTTAATATTTCTTTACTTGTATATGTAATAGATTCGTCATCGATATCTTTTATATCAGTTAGATACCCCTGATCTATATCGTCTTGTATCTCACATCTATCCTTATACTCCCAAAGGTATTCGTGTATCATGCCATCACAATGGTCACCACCCTTGAACATCCTGGCATGCGTGTACCCTCCCCTAGCATCTGCACCATTATGTATCTGTATGATATGGTAATACTCCCCATCAATAATAAGGTTACTACCCTGCAATATCTGCGATAGGTCAGAGTCTCCGTTGTACGTGTTCCATGTACTCTCTATCTCTATATCATGTAACTCGTCTAGCATTTCATATGCCTCTGTAGATACACCGTATAGATTACACACCGCATCCCAATTGTCATTCTCATCTTGTAGTCTGTTAAACTCCTCACAGATATCATCTATCTCTAGGTTGTTAGTTAGGAAGTGAAACACAGATACAGTCCTCTCTATATCTCCATACCTATAGTCAAATACATAAGACTCCTCATCTTCATCCTCAAAGTCCTGCATTGTTTTACGTTGGTTTCTCTGCCACATTCTCCCATCAGTACCACCACTATCTAAGAAGTGTTTACCCGTGTTCTCTGTTAGCATCTTGTACACTAATTGTTTTGTTTCCATAGTTTAATTATATTAGTTAGTTAATAAATTCTTCTTCGTCTTCATCATAGAAGTCAGAGTGATCTTTACATGCACCACATATATCATCACTTAAATAGCTCGCTTCAGCGTCACAACAAGTACTTAACATATTAGCTCTGATTCATCGTTAACAAAATTGTCTAGTATGTACGCACACGGGTCGTCCATGTAGTAGTAGCATTCATCCATTCGTATGTCTAACTCAATGGCTTCTTCATCAGTAAACAATCTCTTGCCGTACCTCATGTCCACCACTTCTTTAGCATATGTTTCGGGATGATATAACAAATCATCCGCTGCTAGTTGGTCAATGAATAACTCAGCATCCTTAGTGCTAGTCACTTCTTTCTTAAAGTATTCTCTCATAACTCTATTGTATTAATTAATAAATTAAATTAAACCTACTCTTTAGGGTTTCGGCTATCCCTCTATATTATTAATTACTTCTTACTTTTTCTATTACGGCAGTTCCACTATTAATGGTCTTTAGGATGCCATCCCAATTGCCTTCTTCAGCCATCCAACATAGGTCGTCAGCACTAGCCTTAAAGCCACCTCCAGTTGCACCACAACCGAACTGATAGTTGCTCATTGCGTTGCCCATTCCACTCGGAAGAACTGACCATACCTTCCAAAAATCTTCTGTCTTTATAAACTTGATTTCTGAACGATTGTCGCACATACACTCAACCATTTTTAGTGTTACTCTCTTTGGATTTTTTACCACCTCTAGCGTTGGTGGATTGTGTCTTAATTCTCTGTAATAATTTTTCATAATTCTAATTGTATTAGTTAATAAATTCTTTTTTGTAGTACTCCCATGCCTGCTCTTTTGTGTACAACCTATTGCGATATAGTGCGTCTTGTGATGCGTAATACTTGCCTGAGCTATCTCTAACTCGACAAACATTGTCGCTTACAAGCCAGTCTTCAAACTCTTTTGTCATGCCTGCTCTCTTTTAAGTGTTATTATTAATGCGAATATATTTGCTAGGCATAGTGCCTGGACATATATTATCTGCTCTATCGTAAATCTAGGTGTACCCTCCCATATTAAGAAGCACCATATACTTAATAGTATTACTAGTGTTGCGTACAATACGTTTGTTGTTTTCATCTGTTTAATGTTTAATTGCCCACGATGCACCTGCACCTAAACTAGTTAGTGTTTCCTTTACTCTATTCCACCATGAGTTTTGTATCTCTAGGTCTCTGTACTCTTGTTCTGTGTACACACTTATGTGTCCATCTCTATCTACTATATGTAGTCCGTTTACAATTCTATGTTCCATATCTCTATGTTTAAAATGTTTGATAATGATTTTACTTTTGCTATTACTATTTCTAATTCTTTCATATCTATGGGTGTGAACAATTTAATAAATCTATCTCTCTCTTGATGCCTTGGCTTACTTTCTTGAACTTGTATATCTGTTTAGCCTCGGTCCAGGAGCAATCATTTTCTTTCATGATGTCTTGCACGACCTCTGCATACATACTCTTTGATCTTTCAAACTTGTTCTTCTGTTGTTCAATTAACGCATTGAGTTCTCCCACTTGTATGCGTACTATTCTTTTTCGTTTTCCCATTTGTTTAATTGTTTTTAATTAATATTTGTTTTAAATAGATACGGCACAAAGATCACTCCTCATGCCGTTAGTTTTACTTTTATGTATTCTATCCACCACTCTTGTGGTTTCGCTCTCGTCTTTTCTATCGTTATATATTTTCTTTTCAGTATACTATTGGTTTCCCGCGCGGAGTTGCAAAATATATAAATCTCCCTCTCGCCAGGCCTTACCCATAGTATGTGTAGCTTGTACCTTGATACCCAATCTCTACACTAATAAACCCACTTGTCAAGGGACACACGTGTTGCTGGCACGTACCTCGTCTATTGATTTTTTATTTATAGTGGTTTCATTTTGAATTATAGATGCTCTTAAGTCTTGCTGTTTGTTTGTTCGTTCTCTGCTAATGTGGTAGCGTATTTACTTACCTAGTGGAACGGCATGAAATACCAAAGATGGTAGTACGTAGTCATACACTTTCAGCCCCTGTAGAGGTTACTATTAATTCAATATTTCAATGAGCGTTTCCTTGCACTTTTATACGTAGCGATTGTCTTGCTTACCTATAAAAATATGTGTTAATGTGGCATAAAGCTCACAACAAAGAGTAATTTTAGTTATATAAGGGGCGTCGAAGCCCCCTATATTGGTGGTGTATTATTATTTTTTTGCAAGACGTCCGACTGTAAGAACAACAAGCCAAAATGAAAATAAAGATTTTTTATCTCCCTTAATAAATTTTGCTCCCTTGCTTTTGTCGGGGTTTGCGTTTTTGAATAACTCGCGCTCAGTTGCATTGTCTACAATCGTTTTAATATTTGCCACTTGACCAAATTGTATCTTTGTATTATTGCGTTTGTTTGTTGCATCGATTAATTTTTGCAAATCTTGTTTGCCGTCCCCTTTGCAATATCTCACTAATGCACTCATGGAGCGTGTATTGTTTTTCCAATTATCGTTGGCAGATTGTTTTAATAGTGTAGCCTCACTTTTTACCGCTTTTTTCTTTGGTGTTACTCTTTCAGTAGCTTTTTTTGTAGCTACTTTGTTAACTGTTGAAACTGTTTTTTGTACTGAATTCGTTTTTAATGTAGTCATGATAAATAAATTTGTGCCTATATATAAGGCGGTTAATGTTGTACACTATTGCACAACTGAGGTGTAAAAGTAAAAAGGATTATTGGATATAAAAAACAAAATGCAAGTTATTTTTAAAATAAAATGAAAATAATTTATAAGTTACTGAATATCAATAGTTTAAAAGCAAAGTTTTTTTTGCGTTAAAATTGGATCACATTTGTTTTTTACTTGTTTTTAGGGTTATTTGTTTAAAGTTATAAGTATTAAAAATGTTAATTATAAGGATTTTTTAAGGCTTGTTTTATCTCTTCGCTCATGACAAGAGACAAAGAAAATAAAAAGGTAATTTACCAGGCCATTGGATTTTAAGCGACAACAAACGACTACAAACGTTTACAAACGGGTACATGTAGCCCCTACAAAAAGCTAAAAAAATTCAACAAAAACGCAAAAATATTGTACCCCCCTAGCGATTTTTAAAACGACTTCAGATTGGAGTCAGCGCGCGTATATTATATTATTACCCGAACCCTCTAAGTATCTGATGATTTTTTTTTCGTATCTTCGTAATCTAAATTTAAAGTTATGGATAGTAAAGGGTCAATAATGCAAGAGCATTTGAATAGTAGAAAAAGGGGCGAGATGCTTTCTAGGGGAAACTATTATGAGACAGGTATTTCTAAATTTGCGAGAATGCGTAAGGATAATAATCAGAGAAGTGTTGTTCAAGACATTGCTGATGGAATTGAATTAGCAGAAAGCAGAGAAGAAATGAGAAAATTTTTCAAGCGTTAACTTTCTTCCCAGAGTTAATTTTGTTTTCCAAGAGGTAGGTACTTTATGTATTTACCTCTTTTTTTATGCTGACTTTTGAAATCTATGCTTAGTTTATGCTTAGTTTATGCTTACTTTTCCTTTCTTAAGTACTATGAATAAAGAATATGTTATAAATGCTTTCTTTTTTCCTTTTTTACAGGGGAATAAAAAATATATATATATAAAAACTATATAGAGAGTATAGAGACGAAAAGTGAGCATAGTCGTCATGCTTTATGGTTCTATAAAAAAGCTTATATTTGTAGAATAATTTAATTAAATACTATAATATGAATCCAAAGGAATTACATTTTGACAAGCAGGGGAGAGAAAAATTATTAGAGGGCATTACTAAGATGTCCAAGACTGTAAAAAGCACATTAGGGCCATTAGGTAATACTGTGATGATGGAGTCTATGAATCACACTAGGGGAATGATTATCACCAAGGATGGTGTAACTGTTGCCAAGGAGATAGAGTTCGAAGATCCTGTAGAGAATTTAGCGGTAAAGATGATGAAGGAGGCTTCTGATAGGACTGCTACTTCAGCTGGTGATGGAACGACAACAGCGATAGTTTTAACTGAGGCTATTATAAGGGAGGGTATGCGACTGATAGATCGTGAGCCGAATATAAATACGAGTCAACTTGCTCGTGACATCAGTAAAATTTCAGAGGATGTTATTAAGAGCTTGGACAAGTCTTCTAAGAAGGTGTCTGGGAATACTTTGCGTGATGTTGCTACTATATCTACGAACAATGATAAGGATTTGGGTAAGATGATTGCCGATGCTTATGGTGATTTGGGTAAAGATGGTAAGCTTACTGTTGAGAATAGTAAGACTGAGGACACGTATATTGACATTACGAAGGGTATTAAGATTGACAGGGGGTATTCATCGAAGTTGTTTATAAACAATCATCGTAATGACGAGTGTATCTTGGATGATGTTCACATATTGATGACTGATATGGAGATAACGAACATATTACAGATTGAGGGTGTACTGAAGCCTATTATAAACCAGAACAAGAAGCTTTTAATTATTGGGAATTGCGCATCAAACGTGACTAATACTTTGGCTGCGAATGTAATGCAGAATAACTTGAAGCTTTGTAATATTATACCACCATCGTTTGGATATAAGACCAATGAGCTTATGAGTGATATTGCACTGGCTGTAGGTGCGAAATACTTCAGTGAGTCACAAGGGGATAACATTGGGATGTTGTCTATGGAGGACTTAGGCCATGCGGATAAGATTGTGGTTGGGAAAAACGAGACTATTATCATCAAAGAGGGTGAGAGAACTGAGGACATTCAGACTAGGATAGAGGAGTTGAAGGTTCAGAAGGAGCATAATACCAATAAAAATGATAGAGATTTCATAGATGAGCGTATTTCGCTGCTAACTGGTAAGGTTGGGGTGATATATGTTGGTGCGAACTCTGATATTCAGCAGAAAGAGAAGTATGACAGGGTAGAAGACGCTGTGTGTGCGGTACGTTCTGCTATTGAGGAGGGGATATTACCAGGAGGTGGTATAGCACTGCTTAGATGTGCGGAAGATTTGGGTGACGGACACGCGAGTGATGTGTTATATGGGGCGCTTATAGCTCCAATTGAGCAGATTCTTACAAATGCAGGTGAAGATGTTAAAGAAATAAGAGATAAAGTATGCTCATGCGCAGATGTACCTAAGAATTACGGGTACGATGTGAAGAATAAGGTATATGGGGACATGTATAAGATGGGTGTTATAGATCCTGCGAAGGTTACTAAGAACGCGCTGAAGAATGCAGTGAGTGTAGCCACAACAATACTAAGTACAAACGCAATAGTAACAATGAAAAGAAAATAACAAATGGAAACAATAGAAAGAAAAGCTGATAAATTAGCAGACCAATTTGCAGGAAAATTATTCAAAAATGGAGATATCTCTGTTCAATCTGCAAATTCAGTTTATGTGAATCTGAAAAAACTTTTAATGGAAAAATTAAAATAGATGAAAGCAATCGGGAAACATATAGTAATTGAAGAAATAAAAGAACAGATAACAACTAACTCTGGAATCCTTTTGACGTCAGATGACAGCGACCAATTTAGGTATAAGAAAGGGTTAGTAGTTATCCCTGGAACAGATGTGGATACAGTTAAGGCAGGTGATAATATTTACTATGATAAGCGTGCAGGACACTCCATGATATTAAATGAGAACATGGTCAGCATCATATCGGAACACGACATAGTTGTGGTGCTATAAATTACCTTTTACCTCTTGATTCATTTTTTTTATCATTTTACGGTACACTTTATTACTGTATTCGGTAGATTTATTAAACATGGGATTCCGTCTTCGGTCTTCGGAGATGGTTTCTTCCTTGTTTAGCTTTTTATAAATTGAAGCGCATACGCGCTTACCTTTAAATCCAAGTTCGTATAGGGTAGATTCTCTTCCTTTACGTTCACGCCATTTAATTATCCACTCATCTTTCAACATTTTATGAAACCTGTTCTTATCCCAGGACATAATCTCATTAAATTCTTCAAACTGAAACTTGGTGAACAGTCCTTCACTGTAAAGAAACAGCATCATTTCAATATCGGCAGTTCCTAGATCGTATCTAGCTCTAGCCCATTGTTTTACAACCTTCCAGTACTTTAAGTAGTCTGCATTAGGTTCTCTTCTATCGTAATTTTTACGAAATCTAGTCTTGAATTTCATTGAATTAAATTTTTTTATCTTTGCTAAAGATAAGTTTTTTATATGGCATTAGGTAGAACAGCAAAATATTATAGGGATAACCCAGAGGCTCGTAAGAAAAGACTAGCGTATCAGAAAAGATACAATGCTCGTAAAGCTCAGATAGCAAGAAGGGTTAGAAATAATAGAGAAAATCGAGAACTTGGTACATACGGCAACGGAGATAAGAAAGATGTATCTCATAAAGGTGGAAGAATTGTTTTAGAAGCTCAATCTAAAAACAGAGCTAGTAAAACAAACACACCAGGGGACAAAAGAGCAAGGGGAAAGAAAGGAAAAGGCCGAAAAAACAAAGGAAATAAAGGAGGCAAATAGTATGGCAAAGAAAGGTAGAACAAAAGGAAATAAAATTTGCGCAGCTGGAATTTCATGGGCAAAAAGAACCTTTGATAAATATCCATCTGCTTATGCTAATATGGCTGCAAGTAAATATTGTAAAGACCCTAACTACGGTAAGGGAAAAAAGAAAAAATAATGATAGAAAAATTTATTGACAAGTTACAACACCAATGGAATAGGTTAATGTATAAATTAACATTTAGAAATTACAAGAAAAAGTAATGGGTGAGCTTGCTAAGTGGAGAAACGAGAAGTGGGTACGTATAGGAACAGATGGTTCTATAAAGGGTGCATGCGGTACTAGCAAGAACAAAAAGAACCCAGACAGGTGTCTACCTTTGGCTAAGGCTAAAAGTTTAAGTAAGGCAGAAAGGGCTAAGACAGCAAGAAAAAAGAAGGCATCAGGCGGCAAGAAGCAGTTTGTGTCAAATACAAAAAAAGCGAAAGTAACCAAAAAATACACTAAGTAATGGCAAGATCACTAAAACCGTATTTTACGGCAGCACAAAAAAGTGGGGTTAATCCTGAGAAAAACGGATTGCCTTCAAATAAACAAATTAATAATAGTTCGTATGCTAAATGCGACAAAAAAAAATAGTTATGAGTTGTGAAGGATTAAAAGGACAAGCTTTAAAAGATTGTAAATCAGGAATAAAATTCACCTTATTTAAACAAGCTAACAATAATACTAATAGATTGAATATGGTTAATAGTTCAACTCCTGCTACTCAAAGAGATTCTATACAATATAGAACTGGATTTGCAAGAGGACAAAAAGGATGGAAACCTTCTGCTATGCGATTAAAATATCAGGGTGAAACTGAATATGAAAAAATGGGCAGATGGGAAGGACAAAATTCAACTAAAAAAAAAGGTAGTTAACAATGGCGACACCAAGGAAGGGGAAAGCGAAAGTAAAAATTACCTCATCAGGTAAGAAGGTAAGCTATGGACAGGCAGGTAAAGCCAAAGGTGGTGGACCAAGGGTAAGACCAGGGACATCTAAGGGTGATAGCTACTGTGCTAGAAGCCTAGGTATTAAGAAAAGACTTTCTGCTAAAAAAAGAAACGATCCTAACACTCCGAACAACTTGTCACGTAAGAGATGGAAATGCTCAGGAGCAAAATCTAAAAAATAAAGTATATTTGTATAATTAAAAATCAAAGTGATGAAAAAGTGTGAATGTACGCAAGTAGGCCAATGTGTCTGTGGTAATTTTATTGAAAAAACATGAAAGAGCAAGCATTAAAATATTCAAAAACACCACCTAAATCAAGAGGACTAGGTGATAGCATAGAAAAATTTACAACTGCCACAGGCATAAAAAAAGCAGTTGAAACTGTAGCTAAAGCAACAGGGCGTCCTTGTGGGTGTTCTGAAAGGAGAGATACCTTAAACAGAAAGTTTCCATATAAAAAATAATAAAACATGGCATATCAAAAATTACAAACAAGTAGAGCTGCTGCGGTCACTCCTAGTGACACAGTAGACATTCCTAATATATCCTCATCTACTACAAGAAACAACGGATGCGTACTATACGTAGGATCAGGTGGTGACTTAAAGGTGTTAACAGCAGGTGGTGACGAGGTTACCTTTGTGGGCTTCCCAACGGGAGGATTTTTACCTGTACAGGTAGTAAGAGTTTTCGCAACGGGTACAACCGCTGCTTCTGTATTAGCTCTTTGGTAATAACAAATTAAAAAACACGTATGGGTCTTGCAATAGGTATAGGTAACGGTATATTGTTTACCAGTCAAAGGGGTGTCTCTAGTATAATCCCAGGGCTAATAGATGACCTATGTGCCAGAGCTACATACTGTGAAAATAAAACATGCACTACCGCTATTTTAGCAGAGATAGAGGCAATACCATATACTCCATAATAAAACACAATAAAACATGGCTAACCTTTTAGATCAAGCATCGATAGTATTAACACCAACCGCTTATGACAACGGTAAGGTATTGTGCGCAAAGCCGAGTGAACCACCTTATGGTGATTTTGATTTTAGCAGAAATTCAGCAGCTACAAGAGTAAATGCTCAAGGTCTTGTTGAAAACGTACAGATACTATCGAGTAATTTAGTGCAGAA
>Ga0209307_1000134_pt1 | contig 58839 bp, 73 predicted proteins | sample COGITO_mtgs_1105_FD_185519 | JGI IMG/M metagenome (GOLD analysis project Ga0209307, IMG submission 185519) | Pelagic marine microbial communities from North Sea - COGITO_mtgs_110530 (SPAdes) (version 2) | ecosystem: Environmental > Aquatic > Marine > Epipelagic ... | reverse complement strand
TTATCACATCGATTATTCGATGCCAGGTCTTATCATAATCCATTAATGATCAAATTTACAGCAAGAGCATAAAGAGCCGTTTATCAAGGTGGCGAATATGCTTTGTTAGATTTAATAAGTGAGGGTTGCCGGTTAGGGCCAGAACGTTGAATTGAGTGGTTTGGGTTTCCGCTGCGGGGAGTCCTCCGGACTGTCCTCGCTATCATGCGCAAGCGCATTTAGACAAACTATTAATTACATCCAATACTATAATTAGTCTTTACCTAATAACTTTTTAGCCCATTCGGGCCTTGCTATGTCATATCGATTAGGATTTTTTGGCACTTTAATGATTGGATTAGCTTTAATCAGTGCAGCAAAGAATGCTTTCCTATCAATACTATAATTATGATACATCAACTGAACATGTTCACCATTTACTAACCTTAAAGAATTGGTTAATCCGCTCTGTTGTGTATTGGTATATTGGGATAGTTCTAGAATATCCCTAACAGGGATTCGGTAAGTTTGATCACCAAAATTAGGATCATTGTAGTAGAGTTCTGTAGGCGAAACTGATAAACAGAATGTTTTATTTTTTCGCCATAGATAAATTGCTATACACAAAAGTGTTATCTCAATCATCCACATTGCAATAGTAATGATATTGAGCGTTTCAATCGCTTTATTGCTTACTGCATACTCTGGTAGATACTTAACTAATGCCATATACATACAAAATAACAATACCATGTTGAACATTATCGTATAAGCGACAGTCCTTTGGCGTTTCAAATACTGATAATAGTTAACTTTCACGTTTGCTATCTTCTTTTAATAATGCTCACAACTAGATTATCAGAAAAAAAGCTTTAGAACCAACGTGTGTATAGTAAGAAATAGTTTAGGCATATCAAACAACAAATCTACAAATCAACACTATATGTTGTGGTTTAGCCAGCTGGCCGGCCTACTGTATGTTGTGTTTTTAAAAAAAGAACGTTACGTTTAAGCAGGATTATTATTGGGGAGTGATAACCGGTGTCTAGTGGGAAAAGTTGTGGGTAACAGTTGTCCCGTTATCCATAGCTTATCCGCGATTTTGCTTGCAAAAAGTCCCAGTTATTGAGCGACCGAAAGCTTGTGATGTTGCTATATATATTAAAAGTAAATCAATTTAGGTAGTTTTTGAAATAATCCAGTATTAAGCGACCAAAAAAAGAGCCCAATATTTATCACAACACTAAACCAAAAAACAATTTTAAAGGGTTTTTTACTCGATTTGTGTCTAAGTAAAACTTGTGCATAAAAAGCACCAGGCCAACCGCCAATTACACTTGAAAGGTGAAGGTATTTTTCTGGCGTTCGCCAATCGTTGTTCTTGGCTGCTGCCTTATCCACCCAATACAAAGCAAAACTAACCAGACTTGCAATTACATAGAATATGGCAATTTCAATCGGCAATACTTTTCGAAAAACCAAGCCAACAAGTAGCGCCCCAAAGCTAACGGAAATAATATTACCTACCGTTGATATTGAATTTCGTTTTCTATTTATTACCTTAGTTGTTTTTGAATATGAAATGTTTACTGCTTTATATTTTCCAGTACTGTCTTTTATTTCTTCATAGACGATCATACTTTCATTTTTAGGCCTTGTACGTTTATCTACGAATTCACTTATATGAACAAAAGAGCTGCTACCTCCATTATTTGGAGACACAAACCCAAATCCTTTTTTGTCATTCCAGTTAGTTAGTTTCCCTTTATATTTCAAGTGACCTCCATAAAATCCCAACTTTGAATAATTATAACATTTACTACTTGCCAACATAGTCATAAATGGCTATGATCGACAAAAAAGAGATATAAATATTATGAGTTATTTAGGTTCTAAAGCGGCAAGCGGCGCATTTCAGAAAATAATTGCAAAAATGCCTCCCCATGACTGCTATATAGAGACACATCTAGGCACCGGTGCGGTTTTATTTAACAAACCCTTGTCGAACCACAGCTTTGGTATTGATGTTGATTCTGGTGTGATTAAGGCCGCAAAAAACAAAGATACTAATAATCAGCATAAAATACTAAATAAGTGTGCTTTACAATTTTTATCAGAATTTGATTTTAACTCAGCCGGTCGAGTTTTGTGTTATTGTGATCCTCCATATCTTTTAAGCACAAGAACATCAAATAGCCGATACCGTCATGATTATAATGATCTTGATCATGAGCGATTGCTTAATACTCTGTTACTACTTTCCTCAACATACCCAAATGTTTCCATAATACTATCTGGTTATCCTTCTGATTATTACAACGAAAAGCTTATTGGTTGGCATACATCTGAATTTCAGGTGATGACAAGAGGTGGTGTGCGCACTGAAAAAATATGGATGAATTATCAGTGTGATAGCGCTCATTGGGCTAGCTATGCTGGGCGTAATTTTACTGAAAGACAAAATATAAAACGTAAGGCTTCTCGATGGGCAAAGAATTACAAAAAACTTTCGCCTGGCGAAAAGATAGCGGTATTGGCCGCAATGTTAGAACACCATTAAAAAATATTGCAGTGAATACAAGGGAAGTATAAATTGATACCCCTTCTGCTTCTGAAAAGCATCGAAATATCTTTTTCATTTATTGATATATTTAGGTAAAAATTATGCAAATCGAAAGGCGCACAAAAATCCTATTAACATCGTTAAAGGTGCCTGTAAAACAAATATCTCTTAAATCAAATATAAAAATTAATAGTTGGCATGCTGCGTTAAATGGTAGACAAAGGATGACAACAGATATGATAGAGTTTTTATCTCAAATGTACCCCAATTATGCATACTGGTTGGCTACTGGTGATTCAAAACATCCTATTCATAAATCCCCTTGCAATAGAGACATTTTAGAGTTAATCGAACTCAAAGCACTAAACTTTGCAAAGGCCGTTACCGAATCCACATATATACTTTCTATTCAGTATGATTTATTGGCACCTCATGTAAACTCCGATTGTATAATTGAAATGAAGAAACATTTAAAAAAAATATTTAATCAAGATCCATTTAATATTAATTCATTAGAACGAAACCTTTTAGTCGAAAGTGTTTTTTTTAATACACTGAAATCTAAAAATATAGATATAATTTTGAACAACCTAGGTTCTACAGAGAAAGACATAGAGCGTTATTTTCAGCAAAAAACAAATTTCCTTCTATCATTAATTAAATCGTTTTTTATAAAAAATACAGATAGCTATTTAAAGCATTACAAAATTTTTGAAACATTGCATCTAACCTAAAATGTAAAAAGCCACCTAAGAAGGTGGCTATAGAATTAAATTTTACTGAGAAAATTTAATCAAGTGTTATAGATGCTATGAATCCAGTACCATTCAAATAACTTTCGTTAATTTGAAAAACGGGATTGTTAACAGTAACTTTGAAAGCTATACCAGACAAAACATGATTAGGTTTATCATCATGTACCGTTTGAGTTTTTAACGCATTGTCGAAAAGTTTAAATAAACCTTTAGGAACCATGCAACTCATATATTGGTATTTAGAATCTAAAGTTTTATTTCCGTGAGGAATACAAAGAGTCGCATAGATTTTATCTACTGAATCTTTAACTTTAGCGTCTTTATCAACTTTACGAATTTCGCCGACAAAAGCGGTTGCTGTTAATACATTAGTCATATCATTTTCCAAACCCCTGAAACGCCGAGGTGCGCAAGCACAAAATGTGCAAAATAGATTTAGGTTCCAAACAATTAAAAATTGTTTACCCTAAGATCTGAAGATAGCATAAAAAACGGACAAAAAAAAGCCACTATAAAAGTGGCTTCGTTTCAATCTAATGAACTAATCGTAAGCTACGTATAAGTCAGTGCGATTGAGCATATCCAAGCAGTAATTAAACCGCTCTTGCATTTTTAAAGCTTTTACCTTGATGTGTGCAGCTGCAATTTTACAGCTTAATGAGTTACGTTGAATGAAGTTTATCCCTTGCGGAACATCAGAAATCAAATCAACAGCAATCAGATCGACAACTTGTTCAATATTTCGCTTACAATCAGCATAATGAGTATCCACTAAAGCCATATCAATACGGTTTACTAGGTCTTCATTATCTGAGTCAGCTAATATTTCAGAACATTCTTCAAGCAAAGCTACATGTTTATCAAACATGATTTTCTCCAACCCCTGAAAAGCCGAGGCGCGCCATATTAGTTATACACTAACATTAAAAATTATAGACAGTTATCGTACTATGTTCAATAAAAAGCGGTTTATCAGAATGGCGAATGAACGTTTATTGATGTATCAATTGAAATTGGCCGGTTGAGGCCAGAACGTTGAATCGAGTTGGTTTGGGTTTCCGCTGCGGGGAGTCCTCCGGACTGTCCTCGCTATCATGCGCAAGCGCATTTCATAGTCATTTATAACTATACTGCAGCGATTAACATAGTCATCGATAACTAGGTTGGCCAACATAGCCATATTTAGCTATATTGAGTTAAGCAAACAATCATTAGGTCGTTATGAGTAAATACATACATACAATTATATATTTCATTCTTTTCTTTGGGCCATTTATAGGTGGGGTATATTTTTTTATCGTTTCTGATCACCGTCCGAATGAGTTTTATATTATTTTCTGCATGGTTGCTGGCACAATATTTTCAGGCATATTCAAAAAGCGTATACCTTGTAGGTGTAGGTCATGCGGTCAGAACACTCAATATTTACATCATCGGTCTACGTGTGGTAGTCGGTACAGATCTGGAATATTTAAGTATAAATGCTCAAATATCAGTTGTAGCGACCGTCTATAATTAAAAGAGCGGTTTATCAAGGTGGCGAATATGCTTTGTTAGATTTAATAAGTGATGTTGGCCGGTTAGGGCCAGAACGTTGAATCGAGTTGGTTTGGGTTTCCGCTGCGGGGAGTCCTCCGGACTGTCCTCGCTATTATGCGCAAGCGCATGTAAGAATATTTATAGTCAAATATGACTATGTGGTACCGAACACTATAAAATCGTTTCGGTATCTTCTATTTTCCAACCGTCTTGCTTTTTCATTACTACTTTTTGTTTAGCTCCTTCATGCCCCGAGCATTCATCTACAACAGAAAATAATAATGTGGCAGTGTTACCACTAATATTTTCATCAACTGGCGTTAAAGACATACATTTCGAGGTGTTCATTACAAATCCCATGTATTTCGTTTTAACATCAGCGATTGAGTTCATATTCCAATGTTTCTGGTAATCTTTTAATTTTGCATTCACCGCTTCTGTTTTTTCACTCGTATAGTAGCTGGCTTCTGTTTCAAAATTATTGTTAGATTTTGAATTGTCATGGTACTGAAGATAAGTGTCAGTGGGTGATAGATTGGGTTCCTGATTACAGGCGGTTAACGTAAAAGCCACACTTACAATAGCAATGGTTGTTAACATACTTGCTTTTAGGTGCATAAATTGAATCCTTGATTAATGGAAAAACGACCCGAAGGTCGTTCTAAAACTATAGTGTTAACGTGTAGCACAATAGGTAGTTAGCGTACCGGTTACAAAAATATTTCTTAGGTACGTGTGGGTGATGTGTTTAGCATCTTTAAAAATGGTTTTTAAATGTTTTTTCGCTTCCTCGAAATTAGAGGCGCGAACGGTACATTTAGTTTCCGTAATTTCACCGTTGATGAGGTGAGTTACGACACATCCGTAAATATGCACATCTGACTTAGTAATAATATCGCGTATTTGTTTGGTTTTTTCATTGCTAGAATAACCAACCATCAATTGCGCAAAATCAGTCATTTTAGTTTTGCCGATAGGCAATAAAAATGAATAAGCCGCAATACCGTATTTAACAATTTCTATCTCTTCAATAGTGAGATATTTCTTGTTGAATTTGGCGTTAACAATCCCATTTCGTTTTCGAGTAATAATACTCATAGTCTTTCTCCAACCCCTGAAACGCCGAGGTGCGCGTGTGCCGATGGCACATACCAAGTTAACGTATTAGTTTAACTTGAATATAAGTAAGAGTAGTTAAGGATATTTCGTATAATCAATCGATAGGCAGATAGTTGCAAACCCAATTCGCTTTCCCCAATCAACTGCTCGTTGTAAGTTACTAAAGTTACGCGGTGTTTGCCGCTGGGTAAACACTTGTCTTACCACCTGTCCTTGATGATATTTAGCAAAGATTATGTAATGACCGTTTTTTTGCCCTTCCGGTCTTTCGTATTGTAATAGCATGTCGACTTTATAGCCTGAATAAACAATGAGTTCATCCAGCGCATTCTTGTCTATAGGCTGTTTAGTAGCTTCTATTATTGTCACGTTATCATTCATCTTATTATTTATATTGATAAAATATCTGCCTTACATAAAACAGTCTTGTGAACGTTGTTTGAGGACAGTGGCTTTGTACAATTAGTGAAGAATTTACTCTCACTACTTATACAGTTAGGCTAGATAAGTTACCACTTAGTAAAATCTAAAACAAATTTGCCCAAATATAGACCAATATAAATAATCAAAATCCTTTTATTGATTTTCAGTTTGTTTACTTGGTATATCCGGTAAACGTGAGTGTTCCAACCAGTAAGTCGCAATGCGTTTTTGTTCAATTCCTATTAGAGTGTTAAATGAGCCAACGGCGTTTTTTTCATCTTCTGGCAACTTTTGAAACCGGTCGTTTATCAGTGCTCCATAATATTGATTGTTAGCTTCAATGAATTTCATAGCAACTAGGCTTGCTATGTTTTTCTTGCAATACTTTAAAGGTAATCCTTCTTTACAGTTAGCTTTAAACGTATTGTCTACTGCGTCGGGCAACAATATATTTCGCCATTGATATTCCTCACTGGCACTGACAAAACTGCTTGTTAAAAAAATAAAGGCCGCAATTTTTATAATGGATGTTTTATCGATAATATTCATTATTCACCCTTTTCTGGTTTTGGTGGGAACTGAGGTTCCGGCGGGTTTTTTCTTAACTCCACTTCATCTTGATAGTTTTGGATTTCCCCACTGTCATATAAGACGCTTCCACCAGTCATAGGTTTACCTGGTGGATTATCTATTTGGTCTTGTGTTGGAATATTACTGTTGTTTTCCGCAGCGTTTATAGTCAGATCAACTCTGTCTGCGATAGGTTCGCCATTTTCATTTAGCTCATTACGCTGCGCTTCAATCTCTCTTGTAGCAGCATTAGCATCTAATCCATCACCTATTAAATTGTCGGTATTATTACGTCCCTGGTTATAGCGATTCGTTGCATCTTGTGCGTTTTGCTCCACCTCTTGCCTTGTAATTGGCGTGGATTGGTTAACAATATCGTTGTTTTCATCAAAATCTCTTACTACTTCTGTTCGGCCACCGGTATATGTTCCATTAACATTTTGAGCGCCAGTATTAGAAATAGCGTCTTCTATTTTATCGAAGTTCTCGATTTCAGAACCATTATAAGTCGCGCTCACCTGAGAAATGGCATACTTAATATCGTTCATTGCTTCTTGATCCCCCGCCGCTGCCCTTCTAATTGTTTCATCTGCCATTATAGCAGCCTCTTGACTATTCACAGTCGGGTCGGTCATTTGATAAGACGTTGCCATTGTATCAAGTAGTGCTTGCTGGTTATCAACACTAAATAGTGTGCTTCTTTCTTCCATTGCTTGAAGCGACCTAGAGGCAGATTCCCTATCGTTCACTGCATTAGTATAAGACGTTTGTGCTTGTTCTTGCTCGTTGATTGAAGCATTAAGTTGCTCAACCGCAGTATCACTCCCCCCAGTGCTATAAGAAGAAGCTAAGGTACTTACTGCACTACCCATTGTTTGCGTTGCTTCACTAAACTGGTTACTTTCTGCAAAGCGTTCAGCTGCCTGGTATGTTTCAGAACTGCTGTCTTTCCAAGTTTGGTCTCCTTGCCATCCCGCTTTAGTGGTAATACTCGCGGAAACACCACTACCCACAAGGTCTTCAAAAGGTGTACCTGTTTTAGCTTGTAGTTGTCCTTCCAATGAAGCATAAATTCGTGCTTTTTCTTCCTCAGTGTATTGAACATTATTAGATGTGGCCCATTCATCAAACTTCGTTTCCATTGTTTGGAAGTTTTGACTTTGCATAACTGATTCAGAAGATTGGAAATCTTGTCGACTACCCACATCTTGACGTAATGTCTCCATTACGGCATTAGAATCTTGAAGTGTAGATGTTGTCGTGGTTGTTAAAGCGGATTGTTGCTGAGTCACGTTATCGACGCTTTGGTCATACGTTTGTCTAGCAGCTTCAGTATTGCGTTCCATTTGTTTAGCATCAACCATCAAGCTAGACGATTTTTGTTCTAATATATTCCCATTACCGCCTGTTTGGGTAAGTAAACTACCACTATCCAATAAGCTGGTTTGTTGGATACCACCTGAGTCTGTTTTTCTCCAATCAACTCCATCCCTAGTCCCTTGACCTTTCAGGACTTCATCAGCGCCTTTTTCAGCACTTTTATCGTAACCATCTATAACACGACCGGCAAATGATGCAGCTAACGCACCTGAGCGCGAAACTAACATCCACGCTAAGATAGGTAACGATGCTCCTAGGTATCCAGTAGTGGCAACCACATCAGCATTTAGTTTTGCCATATCAGCTACCGCAAACACAGAATATCCACCGCCGTAAAGTGTAACAATGTCACTCATGGCCGCTTGAGAATAATAAGACATAGCAAAATGCAGTACTGCATACATTGGCGCCCATAGGTTAATCCAAACAAGTGCAGTCGCGTAAGCGATTGGCACCTTGGTTGGAAAGACGATAGCCATTAATACAATGATGGGGAATATTGCATAAATGAATGCTTCGAATAAGTTACGTAGTAGCGGTAATTTCTCAGACGCTATATCTCCGACAGCTTGATAAGTATTTAGTCGAGAGAATTCAGCACCACTTACAATGTATTCCATAGCACCCGTTTCTTGAGTAAATCTATTCATTCCGCTACCCATACCTGTATGTATAGCGTGTTGTACAACGGTGGTTTGTGCAGTTTGGTTATTACCGGTGAGATAATTAAGAGCTGCTTGCATTTCATTTTCTAATTTTAATTGAGCATTCGCTTCTGAATCGAAACGTCCTAACATGCCCCCTTCTAATCCATATTTAATAATTTGCTGGTAAGTGCCTAACATTTCATCACGAATAGTTACCCATCCGGCTCGACAAGGCTCTATTGACTCTGCACCACCTGGATTAGTGTATTTAAAGCTTGCTGCATTGACAGCAACGTTGTTGGCAAAGAAAGTACCTAAATTGTCTGAATCCATTACATCACGCCAACTAAAACGATTGTGACCAATCCCATCAACCACCACGCACGATGTAAAAAATTCTAGGAAATTATTATTTTGCCTATCATCTGGTAATTCCATTCTTCGGTTTGCATCGATAAGCTTGTTAGCAAATAACATTCCATTAGTTGTGTATTTCACCTCATTTGGCATAGCAAAAACGGTCTCAAAAGACCTTGCCAACCAATCTCCGGTAAATGAAAAGAAACTTGCAGTGGCAGCAAGCCCTATCGGTACATTAGCGACAACTGAGCTATTGGCTGGTGTTATTCTATCTGTGATAATAACATTAACTTTTGGGACAATAATAAGCATGAACAATACGATCATACCGATTAAATTTTTGAAGTTTCCTACCATATCTCGGCTAAATGCTGAGGCAAATAATGCAACAAAGAAGCCTAATAAAGCCGTTGTTTGCATTGCCGCTGAGTAGTCATTATTTCCAAATATCGAGGCAATACCCGTAAATACTAAGCGTAAAAAATCACCACTCCCGTAAGAAATTATATCCCAGTTCATAACTTAACCTTGGCCCCATAATGAGGCAGTTACCATTTCATTACCGAGTTTAGGTAACAGCATTTTTTCGTACTGCGCAATTCGTTCCCGCATGTGTAGTAAGTCTTCAGCTGTATATTGGTTTTCGTCTTTGAGCTTTGAAAGTCCTCTTAATACATCTTCTAATTGTTCTCTGTATTCTTTAACGTTATCTGAAAAACTCATTCCTTTTTTCATGTTACCTGCTTGAGTTTCAACCCGTTGGATAATTGCCTCAATAGCACTAAGTAAAATGTCTTGTGCAATAAGTTCTGTATATTGACTTGAAATCTGGTTTATATTCGTTCCCCGTGGAAACGCAGTGGTGGACGCAGATAAAAATCTGTAAATAGGCACACGAGTTGAATCAATTAAGCCCCTTTCTGGCGCTGTTAATACAGCATCAGTTTGGATCTTCAATATTATATCTGAAAGCAAAGCTTCTATTCGGCTGTATAATCCCGCCCATGCTGTTGCTTGGGGTACTAAGTTACCAGACACTTGATCGCAACCATCTAAATTCGCGGTAACAGCGCCAACGCATTCGTAAAGCATGATTTGATTAACGGCATTGCTACCATATAACATGGCAGTGTAAATATTTTGGAAGCGTTCTTTTACAACATCATCAGCGATAGCAGCTGGTATAACTCTTGGTATTTTCCCTCCATCCCCTCCTGGTACAACTTCATCAGTAATAATAACTGTACCAATAATATTCATTACCAGTTCAGCAAATTCAATATCAGCCTGAAAGAATGGGTCTTGCATCATGACATACCAAGCTATATTCCCTTCAATAAACTCAATTTCGTTTTTTTCACCCGTACCATCGTTTGTAGCTTGCCTTTGTCCGTCACCGGTACACGCCCAAGAAGCGGTAGAAAAGTCCTCGCCATAATGTGACTGACGTTGTGATATACAGTTTGCTTTGTCTTTATCTAGTACTTCTAATGCACCGCCCACTAAAGCACTAGCAGCTTCGCACGAGTCCATATTCATATTGAGGTATTTATTTGCAAAATCGTTTATATCTTTCATTGTGCCTGATAATTGAGGCGATACGACTTGGATTGCTAACATAAAGGCCAATGACTTTGCGTTCTGTCCTATAGCTCTTAAATTATCTACAAACTGGTCTGCGTCTATTGCGCTGAACCCGCCAGTGTAAAAATCAATACCACCACACCCACCGCTAAATTTAGGAGTTTGCACAGTAACAAGGTTAAAAGGTTGTGTAATTGGTGCTCTTGCAGAAAAGCCACCTAGTGTTGCGTATCTGGCAGTTTGGCCTTCGTAGACCCCAGGGTTAGTTGATGTTGCGTAATTCATGTTTGTGAACCAATCCCCGACTTTTGAATCGATATCAGCATTAACATGAGCTGATAATGTTAACCCAATTACTAATGCTAATTTTGTTAGTTTCTTCATCTTCCTGTCCTCATGCTTATACTAGCGCTGCCATCCATCTGTTGACCGGCGAACAACACCTTTTGTGTTAATTTAGAGTAATCGTTATATCCATATCCGACCGGCACAACAGTATTACTTTCTGGATTCACCATAAATAATGCCGGAACAACTTCAACTTTTAGCTTTCTACCAAGATCGTAATTTTGTTTGGGATAAGGGAATTCTGGCAATGCCCCCCCATCAAGTGAGACTGGGATTATGGTAAAACCATAGTCAGCAGCAAACCGCTTTAGAATCGGGGCGTATCTATGACAATGAGGGCAGTCACTTCTAAAGAAAAAGATAAGGCCGTTTTCATCTGCCATTTGATTTATGGTTTTAGTATTTTGGTTATTTCTAACTTGTGATTGTGCAAGAATAGCCTGTGTGTTTACTGGCTTTTCTAATGTAATGTCATATTCAGGTGTTATCCAAATCGCTTGCTTAAAACCTTCAGCAAACACTTCTGATTGTTGTTGAATTTGAGTAGTTTGTGCCAAGTAATTTTGTAGGTTTGGTAAAGTTGGATCTAAGATAGCCGTTGCCATTGCATCCTCCCACATTTCACCTTGTTTCTTTAAAATTTCGCGTGGTGATAACTGAGCAGCTGGACTAGGTGTATTCACAGTTGACTCGGTTACTTCATCCTCCTTTTCTTCTTCTTTTATCGGGACTTCACCGTAATACCAACCCCTCTTTTTATCATTATAAAACGGCTTATCCTCTTTAGGCACATTCGTATTTGTTGTTTGAGCAAATACTAGTTGACTAAAAATAATTGTTACTAAAATTAATATAAGAGTTATTTTCATAATTAGCCGCCATTCCCTACAGGGGTTCCACCTGATAATCTATCTTTTATTTTTTGTGCCGCATCTGTACCGGTAGGTGTCGTTCCATTTACGCCTGTTTCTAAAGCAGCAGCTTCTAGTTCGGAAAAATCCATTACACTATAATCAAGCAGCTCAAGTTCAGCGGGTGTTAGTCCTTCACAATTAGGTGTTTTAGCGGGGGTCATTACTTTACCCAATTGGTTATAACCTTCTTCCATTACAATACGACCTATAACAGATGGAAACGTACAATAAGCTTTGTATTTGCGTTTATCTAAGAAGCTACCCGTTTCATAAGATCCAACGTAAACTGTTCTACCCGCTTCTTTTGCTAAACCAAGTGCTTTTTCTTCAGCTTTACAACTTCCAAGGCCAATCCCTAATCCCCAACCGCTATCAGCGCAACAATCAGAAAATCCAAGCGTAGTTTTTTTACATCTTTGCGCTTCACCTTCGAAAATTGTTAATGCACCATGATCCATACTGCTTGCTATTTCTTGAGCTACTTCCATAGCGACTGCTGCATCTTTAAATGCTTCGGTCTGGTCTTCAGGTGTTTGGCCAAAATCATCAGTACAGTTTCCATCAGGACAAACTAACGTACTACCACATAAATCAACGGTTCTAGCTGGTGCAGTGGAACTACATTCAAACCCTAATGTTTGTTGCTCACAAAAAGACCCATTATTAATGTCGCAAATAGCTGTATTTTGAACACACCCATTATCTCTATGTGTTTGACAGCTGGCATCTTCTGTATAAACAACCGCATCAGGCCTACTAAGGTCGTTTCTGTATTTCCAACATGCTAGGGTTACGGGAACGCCGTCAACAATTCTAGTTTTAGGATCGCTTGGAGCATCAATACAGACCCGATTGTCTAGCGTACCTGAAGTCATTGTTTCAGGGCTTGGACAACTAAATGTACTAGATTCGGATGCATTACAACCTTTTACACGGGCTAACCAAACTTGCGCCATAAAACCACCGCCCCCACCAACCCTATTAACGAACTGAATTAGATTTTCACCATTTACTAATTTATCCTTGGCGTTCGTTATATTAGGTAAAAAGTAATTTGAGCCATGTTCGCAACCGTAAGAGCCAGATAAACCGGTTCCTTGATGTGGGCCAATTCCTCGTCTAACCAATTCGTTATTTATATAAACGTCTAGCCAATCATCGTAATAAAGAGAGCTAATCGCAAAGTAACTGATTAAATTAACGTCTGGTATGTTGAATTTTAAAGTGTCAGTACGAACTATGCATCCACCACTTCTGAAGTCTGAAGTATTTCCTAGTCTATAAAAACCATTGAATAATTCTTGATAAGGTGCTGTTCCAAAGTGTTGCATGAACCCTGAAGGCCAAGGGTCAAAATCTCCCGCATCTGTATTTGTACAGGTTGCGGTAATATTTTCCGTACACGACCAATTAATAATTGGTTGAAACCCAGTTACCGTGCATGACTCGTTTGTTGTAGTGGTTATCACATTCGTTCCCACCGGTAATGCGGTACATCCTGAATAACTACTCGTAAGTCCGTGCGCTTGGTCTCTTATTGTATCTTGGTTATGAAATATCGGGTCTGTATCTTGGTCAATAATAAAAACAGGTCTCGTAGCGGCAGCATTATTGATATATTGCGCATCCGAATTTACAGATGCTTCAGCGTGACCAGCGGATTCAATACTAAACCCAGTTCCGTAATGCGCTTCTTGGGGTGCATTTGGCCCTGCATAACCAGGTATGGTGGTAGGGTCAACCGTTTGGCCCAAAGTTTTGATTTTAGAATTATTGAGCGCGTCCGCAAAATCTTTTCCATCTTGATTTGCTTGCTCTGTCGCGGTTTGAGAATAAGCATATAAGCTAATACCTAATAAGCTAACAATGAGGATAGTAATAAGTGACTTCATTAGTAACTATCTCCTTTTGATTTAATATATTTGCTTGCGACCGCTTTTTCTTCATCTGTTCCTACTCTGCTTACCATTCTTAAAAAGAAATCAAATGTTGCTGAACCAGATGCTTTAACGTGTCTTGAAGGTGGGCAACCATCATTTGTGCATGGCACAATTGGATCTATAGGAAGGATAAACGTAGGAACGGTATTAACATTGAAGCGCCTAAATAATGTTGGGTCTATCATTAAACCACCAGAGTACTCCCCTGCAATCTCTCTAAGTCGATTAACCGTAGTTTCAAAGTCATCATCAATTAAACCTCGTACCGCGATACCAGCGCCTATGTGATAGGCCTCTTCAATAAGATTTTGAATTTGTTCAACCGGCATCGACAAACTAACCAATACAATTGGATATGTCGCTTGGTTGATAGCTCCTGTTTGTTGTTCAATTTCACTACTGGCATTTAATGCGTCTTCTAAGTATCTGCCGGTTCGTTCTTGTTCAACATAATCAGGTAATACAAATCCAGCTCCTTCACCACTTGTGGATAAAGCTCTTAGTTTACCTTGTTCAGTCTCAATCATATTGAGAAAATCTTTTTGTGTTGAAAGTGTTTCAGCTTCTTGAAGACCTTCAGAAATAAGTCTTTGCTGTTCTTCCAACTGTGCTTGCGTTGGCACAGAAAATTCAGCTTTATTTTTCTTTTTCGCAGCGTCTATAGCCGCTTGTGTTTGTTCTTTTTGTTTTTTTGCCAATTCTTCAGCTTTTTTAAGTAATTCTTGAGGTGTTTCGTTTTGTTCTTGAGCAAAGCCAAGTGCAGAAACACAACACAAACATAAAATTAGAATGCGCAGCATTTTCTTTTTCTCCAAATCAAATAACTGAAATCTTCACCTTGATAGGGGAATTCTCTACCAGCTCCCCATACTGCTGATGGTACGCCAAACCCTACTCCTAAAACATTTTGAGGGATTGGGTACATCATTTGTTGTTTATATTGTTTTTTACGCATGATTGGTTGAGGCAAGCTTGCACACATAGCAGCGGTTGTTGATGTGTCTAACGCGAGTAATTGACGGTGCATCTTGAATATATGCTTATGAACGATAGCTAAAGAACTGTCTACACCGCCAACATGATTAGCATGGCTACCTCCTAATGGGTATACAGAACCTTGAGAACCACTACACCAAAAGAGTGTATCGATCCCAAAATTTGTAACGCTTGCTTTAACAGAATCAGCAACACAAGCTGCCTGTGCAACAGGGTTCGCAAACAATATACTTTCTGGTGCAAGTAAGAAGTTAATTGAATCATCATCCCACGTTGGGTCGAGTTCACTTAGGTAAGTTACATCAAAGCTTTCACTCGTCATGCAAGCACCGCTCGTAAATGCCATTCCTAACCAAGAAAGAACGGGATATTGAAACCAGTGAACGTGATAAAAAGCATCTGCTTGGGATTCATCCGGTTCATGATTAGTTCCCCAAGGAACAGGCAGCGTCCCTAATATTGTTCCACCCAATGTTGGGCTGCACATTGGCGTCCTAACAACTTCAGCGACCCTAGCTGGCTCCCAAAATGACATACCTATTCCTGGCCTAATAAATATCGGAGGTGGAGCTGGGCATGTACATAATAATGGCGGCGGTGCATCCCCATTAGAAACCTGTCCTGGCAGTGTTATTGGAGCTGGCCCTATTTGAATAGGGAACATACATAACCAGCATACATCTGTTATAGGGTTAGGGAATCTACCGCCACACGGTACAGCATTCGCATTGGGTATATTCATTATCACAACCAAAGTCATGATGAACAATTTAGGTAGTAGGAAATTCTTCAAGATATAACACCTTTCCGCTTTGTCTTATTACAGCTGGTACATTTTGAATTTCAAAACGATTGATAAGACGTTGTTCTTGGTCAAAATAAAGGCGCAAATTGTACTTTTCTGATAACTCTGCATAGTTACCATTAATTAATATCAATTTGTTTTGAGGATTGTCTGTACAAAAACGTAACATCCACGCCACTTGTTCTTCATCTGTTCCATCGATAAAGCACAACATTTTGTTGAGTGGCTTTACCTCTAATGGATTGACAGTCATACCTGCTTTAAATAATACTTTTCCATTTGCATCGGTAATGTCTTGTGGAACTGTATAAACAGGGTTTATTTCTACCGCTCGATATTGAACCGTTCTTGGTAAAGAAATTCCTGGCGGTGTCTTTACGTATTGTTTAGTGTTGTCTCGCATTTCATCATGAAGTTCATCCAACTCGCCATTATCAATTTTTTCTTGCGCACGACCCATCATCACTTCAATAAGGTCGCGTTCAATAATCGGATATGTAGTCCCAATAGTGCCTAAGTCTTTTGCTCCTAGGCTAAAAGATCCTAATAGCAGTACCGATAATATTGTCTTCCGTGATCCAACCAATTTGTTGATACCGACTATCGAAGCTGTCTTTATGGTTTGTCCAAACAAAATACTCACCTTTCCCTATTACACCTGCGTGACCTTTAACTAAAGCGACACCACTTCTTGAAACTGGTTTTGCTTCACCCATTAATTCGCTATTTATGTAGAAGTTTTGCCCTTGCCAGCCAACCACATCCCCTTCGGTTCCTTTTATGTATTTAACGAACCATATATTTTGATAGAAATCATTGTCTGGTGGATAAAATGCAGCAAGTTCGTTTTTCTCAGGTATTTGCCCTTTTACAATTAGAAATACCCATCCATCAACGCTATCAGTTCCGTTAAAACCGATTTTCACCCAAGGTGAAACTCCCCAAAGCAAAATAACTATCGCTGTCAGTACATATAGAAACCGCATAAAACGGTTCCTAAACTTCTGTACCTTTGCTTTTTTTAATTCAATACTCTCTGCATCAGTTGACACGATTTTCTACCTCATTTTCTATAAAAGAAGTGTAATCAGGAACGTTAGAAACTACAGCAGGGTCAACCAACAAGATTACGTTGTATTCTTCGCTAACCTCTCGAATTACATCTTTAATTGCGCCACCAAATTCAATGGTAATTCGCTCTCTGTCTTCATCTGTTAATTTCATCGCACTATAAGTATTCAAATGGTTAGAAATTATCTTGTCTACATTTACGACCGCTATAGTAGGGTCGCGATAAAAGTGATTATTTAGTGTTACGAATAACACTGCACCCACTAAACCACATACTAAACTTGTTACGATGTTCTTAAACATATATATCCTTATTGACACATCAAAATAGTATACTTTGATTAATCAAAATGCAAATAAATTAACGCTTATTTCCTTTAGCGATTAATTCTTTTATTGCTGTCATTAAATCGACGCCATTCTTTTTAGATTGTTCTAGGTAATCAACTTCTTCAGCTTTAGTGCTGTATAGTTTTTCTGTTATTTGGTCTACTGTAAAACGCATTATTGAGAAGCCATCAGGCGAAGAAATTGCCATTTCAGAATATTTGCCCTGTACTGTTTGCAGTGTGCGTAGTAAATCCACTTTTCCATCTGAGTTGTCTATGTGGCCTAAATTTTCAGCCATAGTTAATTCTTCAGGTTTTTGACGTAAATAAATAACGAAATCAGAGTTCATAAATGCTGCTTTGGCCGTTTCAGATTGAAAGTAATCAGATACTTTTTGGGTAATAGTCATGAAGCTGCCACCATGCTTTCTTGCAACACGATACCCTTCTTCAATAAATTTACCTGCGCTTCCACTGCCTAACAATCGCCATGCTTCATCAATAATACAAAGTTTGCGCATGGTTCTATTTCCCTCAAGGTACATAACCTGGGTGATACGCATCATAAGTATTAAGAGAATGACCGATTGTAAATCTGGTGATTTGTTAAGTGCATCCAAGTCCAATACTACGAATGGATTGTTTAGGTCGATTGTTGCATCACCTTCAAAATAGCTTGCGTACATTCCGTCTTTTGTGAACGAATGCAACATAATCGCTAAATCTTTAGCTGTTTGGTGAAGACCTGAATCGTCGGTATTGTCACTAATTAGTTCTTCAGCAACAGTAGTGATAGAAGCTTTATTCTTTTTGCTGTTCCACGCTCTCATAATAGCTTTTTCAAGCACAGCTCTTTGCTTTTGTGACAATTCTCTATTTGGAGCTGCCATTTGAGCAATTAGCTCTTTTAATAATGGGAGTTGTTCTTCTAAGAATTTAGGATCATCTGGATCTATATTTGAGAAAGGGTTTACCTTCTGTATTATATCACCACCAAAATCTATGTAAGAGCCTTTCATTAATAAGCATAGGTTTCTATAACTGTGACCAGCATCAATAACGAACGTTCTTCCACCAGTTCCCATTACGCTATAAATCAACTCATTGGCATTAAACGATTTACCCGAACCAGGGGCCGCACAACAAGAGATATTGAAATTACCTTTCTTGTTATCAAAATTATCAAAAAAGGTAATTTGTCCTCGTCTTCCAGATAATAAAGACATAGGTGTTTCTGTGCCTTTCCATTCACCTATCCACGGCGCTACATTAGTACAAGTCCATGATAGTCTAGTGCTTAATAATCCAAACTTTCTAAGACCATCCACTGTTTCTACACAAGCACCCATTGGCAGGGCGCTTAGTATTGAATGTTTTGGTGTATATCTACTCTTACTTAACAACCAACCTATGGATTCATAAGTAGAAATAAGTGCTTGCTCACATTCTTGTTCTCTACCTTCAGGAGCGAAAAGTAAGATTTGATAATTAGCCTCCATTAGCTTATTACCTTCATCCACTTTCTTTTCTGTAAATTGCCAATCAACCTTTCTATGTTTCCATTGTGTGGCATATTTAGCTACTGGCGAGTCAGCCATTTGAGTAGCCCTGGTGGTCTTACGTTTAACTAACCCTTTTGCAGAAACCTGGTCTTTAGCTACGATGGTCAATGTCAATATAAATGGGCAAGGCACACGTAGAATGTTGTTAGAAAAAGAACCTATTAAGTCGCTATTTTTAAATCCAGCCCACCTTTTAGGAAATTGTTTTACATGGTACGGAATAACAGAAAATGCTTCTTCATTGTGAATAAGACTTGAACACCCACTATCAAATAGCAACATAGTATCTGCATCGCACACTTGCCTACTAACCAATTTATTTGGATCATAATCAAGTTTCTGGTGCCTGTTTTTTTTGGGGTTTAAAATACCGTGCATTAGGTTGATGAAATCGTCACGCCCCATACTTTGGGCCGGAATATGCGCCGATGTTAAGGTTCCTATTGCAGCGTCCCTAGTCCTAACTAGCCTTTGTACTTCTTCTTCGTTTAAGTCAACCGGATTCATACCGATAGGGACAGGCACAACATAACTGATAATGAGTTGCATGTTTTTTAGCAGAAATGCTTCGTCTGAAAATAACGATTGCCATTTACTAGATTGTAAATAATCGACACGGTTATTTGCTAATATGCTAAATATTTCTTTTAGTTCTGGATTGCTAACATTGTTCTTGGTGTTTCGCCATTTATCTAATAATGGTTCTATATTCGTGTCACATATTAGGCTTATTTGTATGGTGGTATCAGCTTCATGAGATTGATTTAGTATTCCATTTAATACTGCTAATTCTTGTGGTGAAAGACCAGTTGCAGGACTGCATTTAAGCATAAACCCTACGGTATCACGGTTATACCAAAGCCCAGTTTCTAAATCAAAAGCTTCATACGGAAGTAAATCACACAGATTAAATCTATCTGAAAATTCACGCATCTGTTGCACTGTTGGCGGTTTTTGATTAGCTTGTTTCAGCTGTAGAGAAGGTGGAACATCATTCACTAGCGCCGATTTAACTTTATCAGTTACTTTCTTTTTCGCGATAGTGAATCTATCGCCAATTGTTAGTTGTTGAGCTGCCATTCCGAATCCCTCAATTTAACGTAAACATACCCACCAGTGTGAAGGTCATTTTCTTTATCCACCCAACCATCAAACAAAATTCGCATAACAACCGGTTTGGTTAATATAGGATCACCAGGGGAAGCTTGGTTAAGCGCTCTGTGCGTATTACCAATATTAATACTTAGCCCATCTTCATCATCGCTGTGCTTATGGACGACTCGCCTCTTATTATTTGCATGCCTATGTGTCGTTTTTTTCTTTTCTTGTTTTTCATTAAAGAGTGTTTTTCTATAATCCACGTATCCATCATTTGTTTTTTCGTAAACAACTGAGACAGGTTGGCAACCTGAATCTGGATATTGGTTACATGAATATTCCACGCTGCTACAACCCGCTAATCCGATTGCGCCTAATATCAATAATGTTATATGTTTCATCGTCTTTGCCTCGTATTACCAATTACATCTGCACCAAAGTCTGTGCCACCGAATAAAATCACTTCACCAATTCTATTTGCATCAATTTCGATGATTGGATATGTCTCGTTTGCTCTTTGAATATAATAATCAGCTATTTTTTCTAATGCGTTTGAAGCACCGCTTGCTAAACCAGCTTCACCAACTCTGCTAGGATCTAATGTTTGTGTTGCACCTAAAGGACTCGTTGACACTGTTTGATATTGTTGGCTGATTGACTGAGACATTCCGGATGCAACACCGGCCAGTAACGATTTAGCAATCAAAGATCCTTGTTTACTGACTAATCGCCCTCTCATTCCTTCTTTACCATCTTCACCCGCGATAAAACCTTTAAGTTCTTCTTCAACTACACCGCCATCTTCTAAAATACAGGTAATCGTTTCTGTTCTTATTTTTACTCTTTCACTTGAAATATCACCATGCCCAAACCCAATAATGTGACAATTCGCTACATCAGATTGAAAGTAATTTGCTAACGTTCCTGAATCCATCATGCGTAAAAGCACAGGAACAGGTTCAGCTTTAGCTTGTCCTCCTGTGGGTGCATCCATACCTGAAAGCAACACAACTGTGCCTAAAGACCCAGTTGGGAAGTAATGTGAAATGTGGTTTCGTTTTTCACCTTCATCATCTTGATTAGTGCCAAAATCGATAACTTGAATAAGACTGATTGGCTGACCAGATTCATCAACTGACCTATTACGATTGCTAGTTTGGCTAGGTGGCGGTGGCAATGCAGTCCGTATAATTTGTTGACCAGCGTTTGGATCTACCGTTGGTTGAGGTGCATTTTGCACCGGTGTAGGCGCTGGGGGTAACGTACCCATTGCAGGACTACTATTTACAGGAATTGGGTTAACTGAAGGTAATGCAGAAGATAATAAATCGGCTTCTTGCGTCTCAGTTGCAATATTCTTATTTTTCAATTCACGAATTAAGTCGTTTAACAGTTTTTTTGTTTCAGCATCAGACTGTTTTAAAGCTTCTAAATCTTCAGTAGAACGAGCTATCCAAGTTTCTTCAGCGCTAACAGCTGCACTACTTCTACCTGTATAATCTGTAGTGGTCTCTAGGGCTTTCTGTCTTTGTACTTCCAAAGGTGATGGTTTTCCCGCGTTTGGGTCGCTTAACCACATCCCGAAAATTAAAACAACAATGAATAAACCTAACCCGCCAAAGGCTATCATCATTTGCTTTTTTTTCATTTTAGCTGCACTTTCCATATCAGACCCCTTCTGGCATACGCACAACATAAATAAAGGTACTTTCACCTTTAGCTAAATGTCTGCGTTCTAATGCGGTAGCTTTGGTATTTTCACCAAAATCTAAAAATTCATGCTCTGCTAACACCATATCTTCATCAGAAATATTGGTAATTACATAAACTTCGCCAACTAGGTCATAGCCGTCATAAATCGCTTTTAAATGGATGTGTGTCTCTTTCCATAGTGGCACCTCTATATCAACGTCATCAACGGTATAACCGTCAATCGCCATGCCTGTAGCCATAGCTTTCATAAGCGCTTTAACGTTTTTAATATAAGTATTATTTCGTAACGAACGATTTTGGTGATTTGTTCTAGCGATATGTCGACGACTTGCTTGCATCATGATCGTTTCTGAAGGAACGTCTGCTTGCTGGGCCACTAAAGTATATGTAGCTCCGTTTGTGTCTTGTACAAAAAAGCTAAACGCTGCTGGTGATCCAGCTAAAGGTACTATATAGGCTTCGCCAGTTTTTAAATCAGGCGTAATTTCTAAAAACCCTTCAGTGGCCCATATTTTTTGAATTCTATTTTCACCTGTGAATGCAACTCTCGTCACATCCCTAGATGAAATAGTTACTTTTACCGATTCGCCATCTTTTACTTTTACATCTTGCGCTGCTTCTGCGAAGTTCATCAAAGATGAAGTAAAATAAAACATCACGGCCATTATGAAAGCCAGAATCATAGGCTGATAATTGACACCATGCGATTCAATATTTGTTTTAAGCTGTTCAATCATTAGCGTTTTGCTCCTTCTAAGTCTTGTTCTGAAGTGAGCGACCCATTTTGCTCAATCAGTAAAATTTCATCCGGTAATACAATCTCATAATCACCATTGCTATTTTTCTTAATTTCATCGTGTCCATAAAAGTGTAAAACACCATTTTCATAGCCGTAGGTAAACGAATAAATTCGCTGTCCTTTACTCACCAATTGTGCGCCTACGAATCCTTGTTGTTCGCCGGTCACATAAACCACCTCACCAACGGTATGCACTCCATGTGGATGCCATACGCTGCCAATGTCGTTTCTTGAAATTCTGTCTGCATCTAATTTGAATCTCGCGCTCATTGTTGAGTAAACGGATGGATGTGCATATTCAAGCACTCTGTCAAATTGGTTTCTTGCAGTACGCTTTTGATAAGTCAACAGGCGTTGACCCATTGTTTCGGTTACTTGCTCTAGATAACTAGCACTTACTTTGTCACCTTTTATCCAGTATTCGCGTGTGATATTGAAAGGTTGAACAACTGTTTTTTCACTGGTATCAGCAGTCACAACGAATATGGCTAACAATAAATTAGACGCAATCATTCCAACCGCTATAAGCATCCATACTTTCTTTGTAATGCTTGCATTTAGCATTGAAGAACCGTATTTTTTCTTATCCACCAATGTACTCCCTACTAAATGATGGCAATCTTTTTGAAAGCCAAATGTGAGAAGGCGTGTACCAATAAAGGAACTTCATTAATAATCCTCTACCACCTTCATCTTTTAAATAAATCCAACCTTTTGTTACAACATAAGCAAACAATAAACTTGCTACATACATACTCAACATTGCACCAAGCAATAGACAAATAATGAAAATCATTGCGCTATCAGCTTCCCAAATAAAAAACAACCTTGGAGCATCTAACTCCCGCGGTATCCAATAATCTTCTTCATCCATATATCACCTCAAAAAGTGAAAGTTAAGGACGGCAGAAACGCCGTCCTCGCTTGTTTACTAGATAACAGCTGATGTAAACATAGCGTTGATGATAGTTGGCCCTAGAACACCAAATATCGCTAAGAACACACCTATTACAGCTGGTAATGCTTTACCAGTACCAGCACCAATACCTAAGCCAATCAACCCACCAACGATAGCGATTGAACGGCCTAAATACCCTGTGCCAGCAGCATAGATAAAGTTATAAAATGCTTGGAATTCCGTACCGCCCGTACCACCACCAGTACCGATAGTTGCTGCAAATACTACTCCTGGGAGTAACATAAGAGCTGAAACGAGTGCTACTTTTTTCAAGCCGATTTTTTTGAACATAGTCATTATTGACATTTTTATTCTCCGAGATTAAAAATAAGGCGAAAATAGTCCTTCATTAACCGTGCGCCTTTTTCGCGGCTAATTACCAACATCAATCCAGAACGTAAATCTCAACTCGTCTGTTTATTTGCTGGTCAGTCTTACTGCTTCCTGCGTTACCGATGTAGCAACAAAGTCCATGACCAAATGTTGCTATTTTGCTTCCTGCAAAACCTTGTGATTTTAAATAAGCTTTAGCTTGATCAGCCCTCTTTTTACCAAGCCAATTGTTATACTTAACGCTGCCATAGCTATCCGTGTATCCGTGTACCTCCAAACTTACTTCACTCATTGTTAAACCGCGCTCTTTTAGTAGCTCATTTAAACGGCCTAAGTTACGTTTCGCTTCGGTATTCAAAAAAGAGCTATCGAAGTCAAATAGAATCGCCAAAATCGGTCTATCTGTAGGTGGTTTTTTGTCTGATGAAGAAGAGTTATTTTGTTCGGAATTTTTTGTTTTGATAACAGATCGTACAGTTTGATTTATGTCTGTTTTGTTTTCAGTAGGCTGGGTAATTATCGGTGTTTTTACAGAGTGGCTATCACACTTCCAAGCACCTCCTGTGGGGTTACAAAGCTCATATTCATAGCCTCCATTATTCGTCGGTACAACTGTTTGTTGTACATCCAACTTTGTTGGCTGTACACGACTTGGAAGGTCAACTTGTTTGCTAGCGCATCCCCCCAGCGTTAGCAACAAAACGCTTATAAACGCGTTCTGCGTAAACTTTCCTTTGCTTGTTAGCTTTTTCATTTTTTCCAGTTCCGGCATTATAAGCACCAACCGCTTCCCATGTATTACCAAAGGACTGTATCGACTGTGCAAGTATCCAAGCACCAACATGTATATTAAGGCAGGGTTCAAATAAATCGTTTTTGTTGATTCCCATTTCTTTCAATGGTGGGAACCAAAATGAATTTATTTGCATCAATCCAACGTCAATAGAATTGGCGTTTTGATTGATTGCAGACGGATTTAAACTACTTTCTGTCTGCGCGATTGAGAAGAGTAACCAGGGATCTATATCGTAGCGTTTCCCTGCCTCAACCCAACAATTACCAATGTCGGATTTTACCGCTCCTTGCGGTGTATCTGCCACTACATTATTAACAGATATTAAGATCAGTATACTCCCAATCGCAACATTGTCCAGCCATGTTTTAACGTATTTAACTCTATACATATTACCTACAAATACACATTATATGATAAATCAAAGTAGTGTATTTTGATTTATCATAGTACTTAAAAATAAACTAATCAATAGGCTCATGAAGAAAAACAAAACATTTTCTCAAGTTATTGATTTTATCTGGAAAAAACGGGGTATCTAACATCCTCAGCTTACTGCTTTTCTTATCCTTTTTAAATCTCGGCCATTCTATTGAGTCAAACAACTTTTGATAAAATTGCCTGTCTACTTCTTTATCAAAGCTATAAATTATTCCGTTATAATGATGATTCATTAAGTTATTAGCATGGACTTCAAAAGTTCTATATATGCGCTTTGAATCCTTCCTCCACCTCTCATATTCAAGCGCAACTTTTTGTTGGTCTCTTATAAGAAGCAAATCAGGTTTTTCTTCAATACCAGGGATAGTTATATGCCTATCCCATACTATTTCGTTATATTTAGTTATTCTATTAATAGCAGCTTGCTGAACAGCAACATCATGAATTATTTGTGCGTACCGGCCTAAGTTTTGGACCCTTGTTGTCGCCCTCGAAATATCTCTGCCTAATGCCTCTAGGTATGAAAGACCCACTCGGGTAAGCATTACATATGTATCGTTTCTGGTGTGAACATTTTTGAATTTTTGAATTACACCATCGTTAATGAGTCGATTGAAAAAACGGTTCGAGTTTTCCGGCGTCGATTCAATCCTTTGCGCTAAAATAGACAATGAGGAAAATCGAAATTCTAACAACCAATCTAATACAAGATTAGTCTTATCTGCCTTAACGTCCATCGTATATCTTAGCGAATGGTCTCTGAAAATTATATGCATATTCGTAAACAGCCTCGGTCTAGTCTGTAAAAGATGCGCCAGCATCTTTGGTTATTCGCACTAGCGAATTTGCTTTTGGGCGAAATAAAAATCCCAAATTTTTATAAATAAATTATGACGCCAACGGCGTAATTTATTGGTTCGTTTATCCGTCATTCGTCCAGAATGAAAGGATAAAAATTGCCCACTTTTCGCCCCAGCGGAAATGGTCAATTCCCGTAAGCTCGCTAGGGACACCCCAGTGGAACTAAGAAAAGACTGTGGGACTGGACGCACTATTTCTCTTGGCGGGAGCGATAGCGACTCCCCTTCGCCAAGAGAAATAGTGTGGCTAGGCACACGGGCTTTTCGGGCGGGCTTGCCGCCGTCAAGTGAGTGACAACGAGCCTTGACCCCCCGCCTTTCGGGTGTGGAGCCTACGCGACATCTACGAGTAGCCGAAGGGCTACAAGTAGACAAGCAAGCCACGTAGTGGTGCAGCGCAGCCCCGCAAAGCGGGGGGTCAAGGCTCGGATGCTCCTACCGAGACTTAGACGGCGGCTTTGGGTGAATTTTTGCTAAATTATAGGCGTTCAGCCTTAATTTTGCTAAAAGAGGGACTCCTAATGCGTAAGGGGCGCTCCCCCGTTCGCATTCTCTAGCGTTTTATTTTGCATGGCCTCCAAGCCATAAAGCAAAATATAATGCGTTCCCCTAAGTGTTGCTGACGCTCTCAGCTGCACTTTCTCCCTTTTGCCGTTTTTTTTGGCAAAATCACCGTTTTAAACATCATATTTGCTAACAATTTATATGTCAATTTTAATATCAATTGCATTTGTAGGTATATTTGATATATTTAAGTCTTCTTTTTATCTAAAAAATAGTGATAATTTCCGATCAGAAAATATCGCTAAATGGTAGTCATTATGCAGCCTTCAGATTATGCTTTTTTAAATTTTTTAGCCGATGTTAATTATTCGGTAATGCAGATAACAGACACTTATTATTTTGTAATTTGGAATGCTATTTTGTTCACCGGCGCACTTATTGGTATGTCTCCATTAAAGAGTCACCATGAATTTCCGTTTTACCAGTTAATTTTTATTTTCGTGAGAAAGATATTGTTGGCGGTTGGAGTGGTTCTTATCATCCTTCCTTTTATTATGCTATTCATTTATGACGTTACAAATGGTCAAGAATATATCCTTTCTCAGAACTTTTTTTTACAGTGGTTTAAAGGAATGATTGTAAGAGATTGGTTTACAATATTTGGAACTATTGCTGCGGGTTGGTTATTAAGATTTATGTTTAGGAGGTATGCACAACCTTTTGCTTCAAGAGTAGCAAGATTGTTCAGAAACAATCAGACAGATGAAAAGCCAACTGATATTAGAGACGAAAGAAATAGTTTAAAAGCAAAGGATTTTGTACCAACAAAACATTATAAAAAAGACCATGTTTTTGTTGGTTTGGATGATAAAGATAAGCCTATTTATATTCCCTGCTCAACATGGTACGAAACTAACATGCAAGTTATAGGGCCAACTCGGTATGGTAAAGGTGTTCTACTTGGTAACATCATGGATCAATCAATAAAACGAGGTGATGCAGTTTTCTATTTTGACCCCAAAAAAGATAAATTTGCACCTCATGTAATGTATCAAGCTGCACTAGAGGCTGGTCGAAAGTTTTATTATGTATCTTTACACGATGAAGAAATTGGTTCTTGGGGGCCATTTTTAGGTGGGACAGAACGTGAAGCTTTCTCTCGCGCCGAAGTAGCGTTTGGGTTGGAGCTTACTGGTGATCCAGGTACGGATTATTACAAATCCCAGGAACGTAAAGAATTCAGCAAAGCATTCTCACGAACTCGCAGTTTAAAAGGATTATTAAACGAACTTGAGGCTACAGACGCTAACCGAGTAGTTGCCGAGTTGGTTAATTGGACGGCAATAGAAAGTCTTTGCCCTAAGAAAAAAACTAGCTTCAGTATTGAAAAAGCTCTATTAGAAGGCGCAGTTGTTTATGTCAGAGGTAGCTTAGATGATGCAACCATTAAAACAGCTACAAAAATATTTATAATGGAACTTATTCAGGAATCTCGTCGCCTAGAACCTTCTAGACCTAATTTTTTAACTGCTGTAGTAGATGAAGTTAGTTTCTTGGTCTCAAGAACCTTAGCGCAGTCCATGGCTACAAGTGTTGGGTTTAGAGTTAACTTTGCATTGGCATATCAATCTCCAAGTGATTTGTTAAACCTCGATGATAAGACTATTAACAGTAAGTACATTTATCAAAGTATTAATGTTAACTCTCAGATCAAGGCCATCTACGGCGGCGCTGATTATGATACTGCGGAATATGTGGCAAAGGTCTCAGGAACGATTACCAAACAAGTAACAAAGATGGAAAAAACGGATGTGAGTAGCACCGGTGGCGAGACTTATGAGAATCAGCGTATGATTGGCGCATTAGAAGAAAACCTAATTACAGAAAATATGGTGTTATCTTTAGATCCAAGAATTTGTGTCTTTATTCAACCTCGGTCACTCGCCTCTGTCATGTTTACTTCTTTTATTCCTGTAAGTGATATGAGCATATTAGAGCAATATATTGAAAATAAATTGCGCACTTATAAAATTACTCCTACTGAAATCCCAACTCTAGAAAGTATTAATTCAGACAATGTTTCGCAAGCGAAACCGGATGAAACAACCGACACAATGGCACCTCAGAAGTCTCATTCTTTAGGTCACAGAAATAGTGTTATTGAACAAGAAGATGAACCCACCGAAATAGACGAAATACCGATTGAAAAACAAGCAGTTTCGCAAGCGAAACCTGTTGCTAGTTCATCTATTTCAGAAGATGAAATTACTCCAATCGTGAGGGACATTTCAGTAGCCGATTTAACTGATGAAGTCATAGTGAGAGACCCAGCAAAATCTAATAATAATACCGCTAAAAATAAAGCAAGAAAACAACGTCAAAAACAGAAAAAAGTAGCTGCTAAAGAATCTGTTTCGCAAGCGAAACAAACTGCAAAATCGAGTATTGTTGATAATGAATTAGCTGCCAAGATTGCATCTGAATTGGCCCAGGCTCCAAAGCCGTTAAAGCACAAAAATGAGAATAGCGAAACAAAACCTATAGGCTTAAAAGATACTAGACCTAAACCGGTGATACCGAGACCTTTCAACAATGAATCAGATTCGCCAAATAGTTTAGTATCCGACGATGATATGATGGGTATTTTAGATGATTTAGGTGATGATTAGTTTTCGTTCACCCATTTTCTAAACATCTCTATATATGATTTCATTATTGCTGGACTAGCATTTATCCAATTACTCTCGTGTGCTTCAAGAACAAATCTAAATTCGGTTGCACTAATTATCTTTATCCATTCGTTGCTAGTCATAGCAGTAGTAAATCTTTTAGGTTTTTCAGGAAGACTAGTAGCATTTTCGTCTAATTCACGTTCATCTGTTGACGCTGGTTTCCTTTGGTCGTAACGTTTTCTTTTAAAGAATTCTTTGGAGTTAAATTCACCATTATTTATAAGGTCTATAGCTTCAGTTCGTTTTTTATCACTTAATTGGTTTATTCTTTTCATTATAGAATAATCCCTAAGTTTGCCGGTTTTAACGATAGCTCTTAGCTCTGGTGCGTACTTTAGTATCGCTAACTTTTTGCTTACCCACGACTCACTTCTACCGGCCCACTCCGCAGCTGTCTTAATAGGTGCTGTATCTCCCGTTCTTTTAATTGTATCTATGAATTCTTGAATGAATTCACCTTCTTCTACAGCGTTTAACGATTCACTTTCAGTATTTTCAGTTAGCTGAGTCGAAAACTTTTCATAGATCGATTCAGCTTTTTCTTTTTCCTGGACGAACACTCTAGTTTCTGACAGTCCAAGCATACTAGAAGCTCGCCATCGACGTTCTCCAGCAATAATTACAAGTGGAGTACCTTGGTCATCGTTAGATACTTTTTTAACAACAATTGCATGGAGTAAACCATTTCTATCAATACTGGCTGCTAGTGATTCAAGTTTTTCAGGGTCAAAGTCTTTTCTTGGTTGCGATAAATCTGGTGTTAACCATTTCAGAGGTACTTCGTAAGTTCCTCCTTCTGATAGTTTCGCAAGCGAAACTACTTCCAATTCGTTTTGTTCAGCTAAGTTATTTTCCATTTTTATTCTCTTTTTTTACTTAATAAACATCATAAAATCGTGCATTATAAATGCAGGAACTATATATCTAAAAACTTCAATATATGCTATATATTGATAAATCAAAATATATTACTTTGAAGGATTAAAAACAATGAAGCTGATGATAGTCGAAAGCCCAAATAAAGTAAAAAAAATTAAAAGTCTTTTAGGCCAAGGCTGGATTGTTTCAGCCAGTGTAGGGCATATTAGGGATTTACCCAATGATAAAATGGGCTTTTCTTTACCAGAATTCACTCCGCAATATCAAATATCTAAAGGTAAATCTAAAGTTGTTAAGCAGTTAAAAGATTTAGTTACAAAGGCAGATGAGGTTTACTTGGCCACAGATCCAGACCGAGAGGGTGAAGCCATTGCATATCACTTGGAAAAAGCACTTAACATTAATAAATACTATCGCGTTACATTTAGCGAAATAACAAAAGCAGCCATTCAAAAAGCAATTTCAAAAAAAACACAAATCGATTATAAAATGGTTAAAGCGCAAGAGGGTAGACGGGTTCTTGATAGAATTGTTGGTTACTTAGTAAGTCCTGAGTTGAGTTCTAAATCAGGGCTTAAATTAAGTGCCGGTAGAGTGCAATCACCTGCTGTAAAGTTAACTGTTTTAAGAGAGCGCCAAATACAAACATTTGTTTCAAACCCTTACTATGGCCTTAATGTAACGTTAGAAAATGGATTGGTGCTTGAACTAGATCCTACTGACCTTGCTGATGACAAAAAACACATTTTCGATCAGTCAATTGTTCAGCGAATTTCTAGTTCATTTGATACGCTTGTTTCTACATCGGTTACAAATAATCAAAAAAATATTAACCCTCGTAAGGCTTTTACAACTAGTACGCTTCAACAATCAGCGTCTAATGTATTAAAAATAAGCCCCACTAAATGTATGCAGCTTGCTCAAAAATTATTTGAACAAGGATTAATCACTTATCATCGAACAGATTCCCCCAATTTATCGGCTGATGGGTTTTCGCTTGCGAAACAGTATTTATTAGATCAAGGTCATACACCGCAAGAACAACAGTTATTATGGAATATATCTAAAGACGCACAAGAGGCGCATGAGGCGGTTCGGCCAACTTCGTTTGATAATGAACCGGATATTTCAAATGCTGATGAACAACGTCTATATGACCTTATTGTTGAGCGAACGCTAGTATCGGCTATGCCTCCAGGCATAGATGCTGTAACAAATGTTCAAATGAGACCTGTATCCACTGAAACATCACTAGAAAGTTTATTTATAGCTAGTGGTGTGGTAACCAAAGACTTAGGTTGGAGAGCTATATCTAATATTGAAAAGCCGCCAACTGTAAAGTCTCCAATGAAGACAGATATAATTCAAGGTGAAGAATATAAGTCTAAATCTATAGATATTATAGAAAAGACAACTCAAGCTCCTTCTCGTTTTACCGAAGCAAGCCTTATTAAAGCGCTTGAAAAGGTAGGTATTGGTAGGCCCAGTACTTATGCAAGTATTCTTGAAAATATAAAAACGCGTGAATATATTACCGTGGGAATACCTAAGAAACCTAAAGATCAATATATAAGACCTACTGATTTAGGTATGCAAGTAATTGATTCTATTAACAAAATGGTATTTATGAACTTGGATTATACTCGCCAATTAGAAAAAAAACTCGACCATATATCCACTGGTAAATATACGTATAAAGAGTTAGTGAGTGAAGTGTATCAAACTGTTATTGATGATATTCCATTAATCGATATTCCTTTGTTGATAGAAACGGCCAGCTGTCCAAAATGCTCTAGTCGGTTAAAAAAATTGAGAAGCACAAAAAACAAAAACAATTACTTTTGGGTTCATATTGATGATAACCACGAATGTGATAAATTTATCTCTGATAATGGTGGGGTTCCCCAGCTTCAAGAAGCAGTTAAGGTTATTGAATGTGACAAGTGCGGTCAAAACCTAATTAGAAAATATTCTAAAGCGAAAGATTTTCACTTTTGGGTACATGAGACTACCGAGCATTCTTGTGAAAACTTCATTAAAGATGATGAAGGTAGTCCCGTTTATTAGATCAGTTTCGCTTGCGAAACTGTTATGCTTTTATAAACATATTAATAGGGTTTAATTTATCTTTAAGCCCTGCTTTTACTGCGTCTCGATACATAAAATATAAAACTGTAGCAAACATAAAATTCAAATAATAAATTGTAAACATATCCATTGCACCAACGTAATATGTTAGTCCTAGCCAGAACAATACTATTGATTTAATTATCCCCATTCCATACATACCTAACTTTTTATGAATCCAGCGCATAACTGGATTCCACTCCTTACCTTCAGGTGCATCTAGTATGACTTTGGTGATCCAAAGATCAACACCATTTATCAAAATAAACATTATATAGCCCAGCAATAACCATGCTTGGATATCTGGTTGTACATTCATAAAATCGTTTCCTTTTCTGTCCAGAGCAAAAAGAGTTAATACTATGGATAACATGAATTTTCGCGTTGCTCACCGCATTGATAAACTATTCATAAATTGTGCATATCGTAGGACGATATAACACATTTTCTAAACAGCTTATCAACACTAATTAACGTTAACCACAGCCCAACAATAATAATAAGACCTTATTAGAACGAAATAATCTTTCATCTAACAACAGTTTTAACGACGATTACTGTTTTAACATTAATACTTAAACGTATTAATCAATAATAAAGCTTACTTTGGCTACAACGGGTATGAATATTGAAATATACGAATGAAAGTAGGCTGGCTATTATAAAAAATAATTTATTGTCGTTGCTCACACACCAGCGATATGAGAACCGAGCCACTTTAAATGGCTACAACCAAAGTTGCATCTTCGTTTGCAGTCATCGGCACCTCTGCCTGTACTGCCTTATAAGTATAGCACTTTGATGTATTAAAATGTAGTTAAACTGCACCGCTAGGTGTGGTTTTTGCTTCTTTGTTTTTGAAATACCTGCGGGTGAATTATGCGCTTTAGCGCATAAGAGGGCTGGCGAAGCCCTATAGATCGTTTTTGCCGATAGGCACGCATTAATAGTGCGTAGCACGTTGTTGGTGAATTATGCGCTTCAGCGCATAAGAGGGCTTTCAAGCCCTAGTAGATCGTTTGTGCCGTTAGGCACGCATTTTTGGTGCGTAGCACCTTTGTTTCTACTCTATTAAATATCTTTAAGAATAAAGACTTTTATGGGCGTCATAAAAAGTATGAATAATAATAGATTAGGCGTTATAAAAAGAAGAGTAGGGCGTTATAAAAATGTATTGTGGATAAAAATCATAACGAGGAACCTTTTAATTCCTAAGCGAATAGGTTTTTAGTGTGGCTTCTTACAGTTCTAAGGACGTTTCGGTTTAAATTTGAAGGTTTACCAGGGGTAAATATATATTAGCGCACACTTGCGCCCTGGCGCAGTAGCCAGTTTAAATTTAAGTTAGATCAGGGTATGTCGTATACGACTTTCTTTAGATTATTGGCGAATGCTGTTACAGCATCCATTAGACCGTTCTGAGCGTCTATAAAAAAGGAGCTGCCTTTGAAATATGTATAGATCAGATTTTGTTCTTTGAGTAAATCAAGATAATTACTCAAAGTTTCGGGGGTGACGTTTAGATGTGTAGCTACAGCACTCATATTTTTAAATTTACAAGAAGCTTTCCTTGTCCTCATGCCAGCTGTTGCGTTTCTATATGCTATATACATCTTTAAGTAACTTAGTATTCGGAATCGTGCAGCTTTCTTTCGCGATATGTCGCATTTTTCTTGTTCATCTATAACCTTAACCGGCACCTTAATTAAAACACCATCAGATGCGTTCTTGGGAGCCTTTTTCATTAAAGCACGATAACTATTTATAACAGTTTGTGGTGTATTCTCACCAAAAGTAAAAACGGTTCCGCTCGGAGCCTCAGTTGAAGCAACTTCATTTATCCACCCATCTTTTATTAATTTCTTTATCGTTAGTTGTACTGTTTTTCTAGTACAGCACAGTCGATTTGAAATAGTTCGCTTAGAATGCGTTGCTTGTCCAAACTTTACAATAGAGAAAGCGATCGATGAAAAAACAAAGGCAGCCGTAGGTGTTAGCGCTCTTATCGCGGCTTCATGTACGAATATATTCTGTAATGTTCCAGAATCAGCAGCTTTAAATCTCCTGGTAAACTTCAAAAGTTACACCGTTCGATTTCTGATCCCTTTTTATAATTTTTATCCATATTATTTGTAGCAGTAAAACTGCATTCTCCCAGCGTTTCCGCTGTAAAAAATCGGCCTTTTTAGGCCAATTTATAGATTTAAAATATGGTTGAAAACGCGAAAGGCGGTTAAAAAATAACCAAAAGAGGGGAAAAACATTAAAAAATTTGACTAAACAAACAAACTCGGATAATCTCAGATTTGAAACTTGATCTGAATTTAGGTTTTTTTGTTAGGGTCTAACTCTCTAATTACCTTCTTTCTTGTCTTCCTGAAAAAGTCATTGTTTGCCGCAATGACTTTTTTGCTTTCTACCTGTTAGCTTTTCCTTAAACTAGTGTTAATTGAGGATTATTTCTTGCCTCATTAACAAATCTTACCGCATATTGTTCAAAAAACCTTTGCTTAGGTTTTCCATCCAATAGCCTATCTAATTCTTTAAAAACGTCATCATCCAACTTAACTGAAATGTTTGTTCTGCCAATATCGCGTTTCTTTTTGACGTTTGCCATTGTAAATATTCCAATCATAAATAGAAGTAATTAACTGTAATTACAGTAGTTATATCATTGAATATCTGGGAGATCAAACACTTCGTCATTTTATTGACATTAACATTTATCTGATTTTTAATATTATTTGATTTAACAATGTTTTGATTTCATTCATTTGGTCTAATGCTTCTATGTGCTTTTGTACATATAGTGGTACTTTACGTCTTCCTAGAGCATAGGAACGGCTACTACTTTCACTGATCCCTAGTAAGATAGAGAATTCTTTGTTCGTGCAGCCATGACGTTTCATAGCTTCTGTATATTTGTCTTTTTTCATTGTTAAAATCTAGATTTCGTTAAAGCGAATTTAACACAATGAGACAAATAAATCAGTCTTGGTACTACATAGGTAATTACACCTATGCTGCAGCATAGTTATTTATAACTATATTGGCCATGACAAATACCCAGTATTCCCGTAAAGGACCTTACAGATGATAGACAAGCAAATGATATATTTTATTTTAATTATGATTGTTACGATTACGCTTTTTGCGCTCTATCATTATTATAGGTTTATGATACTCAAAGAACGTCTGCTAAATAATGAGTATCCTAAAAAGACAAAAGCCAGCCGGTTAACTGTTATGGAGTTCGCATACTTAGGCGAAAAAATAAACTACGCGCGTTCAGAAGTCGCTATAAATGCAGTTATCAAAGATGTTGGCATGGGAGGCGTCAAATTTGGACATTTAAAGTGGGCCTACTCTCAAATCAATTCTACTGGCCCCATAAACCTTTCAACCCTTCCTGGTAAGTCAGGTCTCTAGGCCGCATTTAATACAGCCAAAGTTAGCTTTTTTGCCATTATTGGTGGTACTGCGTTACCAATCAGACGTTTAGTTATAGTGTTTTTTGATGGAAAGATATAATCATCAGGAAATGTTTGTGCAGCTGCTTGTTCTTTTATTGTTATTGGTCGCATGTAGTTACCAATAACAAGAGAATGTTTATTAACAGTTGTAATTGTACCAATTGGTTTATCTATTGACCTACCTCCCTTCTCAGACCCGTATGCTGCATCTAAAAATATTTCGCCAAATCGATTTCTACCGTTAACAACACGTTTTTGTGTAGCTTCAACCCTATTTGAAACATGATCCCAAATATGTCCCTCAAAATTAGTATCGATTATAGTTCTCGCAGCTAAATGAGTTTCGTTGTCTAGTTTTAATTCTATAGGATGTCTTGACCTTGTTGCTATTATGAACACTCTTGGTCTATTTTGTGGAACACCTAAATCTATTGCGTTAATTCTATTAACCGATATTGAATAACCTAAACTCTTTAGCGCGTAAACCCATGCGTCAAATAATTTCCATTTTAGAAAATCGGCAACATTTTCTATTATTGCCACTTCTGACCTTTGAGCCTCTAAGCAGCTTACAACAGCCCAAGCTGTAGACCTGCTTTTATCAGCTTTATTAGTTCTGGTTGCCTTACCAGCGGCCCTCGAATGGCCGGAGCAGCAAGGTGACGCGAACGTTATATCGTGACTTGGAATGGCAGACCAATCAGCTTGATGTAGGTCTTGGCAGATATGTTGAATAGTAGGGTTATTTAAAGCGTGGAATTTGACAGCTTCAGGATCATGATTACCAGCCCATAACATGTCTACTCCGGCCATCGTTGCACCTGTACTGGTTCCTCCAGCTCCCGCAAACAAATCAATACCGGTAGCGTTAACGTTTTTTAATATCATGAATAATCCTCAATAAAAGAGGATTAAATATAATATAGGCGCGCCTATATGTAAACATATTCTTATTATTCGTTTTGCTTTATGGAATTAGACAACAATTTAAATGCTTTAACTAATGCTTGCTCTCTGGTTCCACCGAACATTTCAATTGTATTATTCACATTATTTAGTTCAGATTGTGATGTAAACCTGACGGCTGAAAAAGTTGGCTGTCCAAGTCTTTTTTTATTTTGTTTTTCGTTAGCTTTTCTTTGTGCATCATTCGTTGCCATAGTTCCCCTACGTATTTCATTTTAATGCTTATTTTATTTTAAATCGTATCAAGGTTTGTTTATATCCCTCTATAAATTCATATATTAAAATATTAATCTGTCTTATTGGAGAAGTACCATAACTAAAGCAAAATAGCAGCACCGTAGTAGAAAACCCAATTAAGAAACTCGTAATGCCCAATGTGAATGTATACTGCAAACAGATTCCACAACAACTTAGTAAAAACATTAATTTAGATAGAAATATATTACTGGAAGCTCGGTTAATTTCGCTTTGTCGAAACTCTTTATTAAATCTTATCTGCTTATTAAAAATGATAATTCGTAGTATATTTCTAAACATTATTAATTTCCTTTCAAGTTAAGCTGCCGCTGCTTTTTTTCATTATTCATAATATCTTACCATCCCAGTGTTATTCCTCTCGCTCAAATGTGACGATTATTTATTTCTAAAACGGTTTCACCAGCTTTGTTTTTGTATCTGATAATCAGGGCATCGTCATACCTTGTTGTTTTTTGAAACGTCCTTTCTATGGCATTAAATATTATAAACTCTGATTGTTCACACTCGGCCACAGCATTTACTAAACTATTTAGCAAACCCCACAACTGCGAGTCATGGCCCCATCCTTTAAAGGCCAAGTTGCGTAGTGATATTAACCTATAGAAATAGTTATCTTCTACCACCTGTGGTATTTCACATGCTATATCGTGCTCTGAAATTGGCATTGTAATTATTCTTTTAAACCAATTCTTTTAAGCCATTGCTCACGAGCCTCTGCTGTTTGACTAGCACGAGGTTGAGCTAAAAACCAATTATGAGGTTCCACTGTTTTATCTCTAGAGAAAATGTCATCAAACGAGAGCTTATTCCCCTTACGGTCAAATATCTCCAATTCTGCATTAGTACTATTTATCTTTGTTTCCACGTGCTTTTCCTTCTACGATTACTGCGTCTTTTATTTTTCATTTCAACAACACCTATAAAAACTGAGCTTATTGCACAGTAAACAATGATTATTAAAAGGTAATAAAATTTAACGGTTGTATTCCAAATAGTGGCTGTAAACGAATTATCATTGTAATACCTAACGGTCAGTTCATCGCCATACTTAAAGAAGTACTTTGTCAAAGGTGATAGTTGTGTAACGATGCGTTGGACGCCAATATTATCCACAAATGTCACCGTCACTTCAGTTGTTTTTGCCCTTCTTGAATCGCCTGGCTTAAACTGAGCGGCCTTTGAAATGTTTACATTTCGTAACGGTACTCTAATTTCGTACGCGTTAGCCCAGTAAGTAAGTTGATATATGGCTATTGCGAACGCGAAAGTTAAAGGGAATATAATCAGCACCATTATTGGGATATTTTTAAATGATCTTAGTAGCACTGCATTATTCCTCTTTCTGAAATTCATCATCTATTAATAAGGCGGAAAAAATATAATTCTGAACATATTCGCCACCGATAATATGTAGTTCAGCTTTTTAGTATTAAGAGAGCTGTCCAGAAGGCCCCTATAATGATAATGCTGCCTATAAAAACAAAAATATCACTTTTATTCACCTCAGAGGACTTAATGAAGCCATCTAGTTCTTTTTTGAATCTAGCTAAGTCAGTTGGAAAATCAAACGCCTTCATTATCGCCCACAGGAAACCCCAAAATATTAATGCTGAAAAAACTCCAAAAACAGAAGACAAAAACACCTTCGTAAACTGATTTACAAATGCTTCATTACTTATGAAATAAATGGCTAAAGCCCCCAATATAGCAGCTATATGAAGTAAAAGAATAGCTAAGAATATTCGACCAATAACATGCCAAACAGTACCATTCGTACTCAACACCAGTATTTTTTCTTCTTCTTCATCCCATCGAGTGGTTCTACCAACTTTGGCATAAGCTAAAAAACCGTAAAGTCGGGAATCTGTAGCACAAATTAACTTAATCATATTAATAGGAACAAAGACTCTAAAATACTGCCTAAACGCCTCTTCAATGACAAAATAGCTAGAGGGGCTATTCCATGCTTTTTCTTTCGCCAATTGACCAATATATTTAAGTTGTTCAAGTTTGACAGTATAATTTGGTGCTTTTCTAGCATAATAAGCTATGAACGAAGCACCTAAGACCGTTAATATAACGCCGAAGAAACCAATTATCGTTTTGATTAGTTCAACATTAGAAAGTATTAAATTTAAAGTTATTTCAATGGCGTCGGTAGGCTCCATTTATCTTTCATTCCCTTGTTATAAAAACTTGTGTTTGATTGCTTTTAACTCGATTAGCTTTTTTACTGAAAATCCAAAATTACCAATGAGTAACACAATCAAGCCACTTGCCAGTAAAATATAATAAGCGCTGCCAACATCAACACCATTCGTTAGCTTTATCTGTGAGAGGAAAACACAGATTAGAATGCCAGCTATTGAAAACAGCATATTGACAGTGTGGCCCACTTGTTTTTTCTTATACTTGTTCATTGATTTTTCATTCCTCACTTATTCCAAAATAACTATTGCGGAAAACAATAGCAGCGTTTAAAGCTTTTGAATTATCAGCTTTAAAATAGATTTCTCCACCATCGTAAGTTGGGTCGCCACCAAACAGACTCCTTTCTCCAAACTGATAACTGTATAAACCAAGTATTTTTATATTTTATCCCAATATTGCATTTGAAGTTTGTGATCGTCTTTTCCCACAGCTGCCCTATATATTTCAGTTGTTTCGGCTGAAGCGTGACCTAATCTATCACGTAGTTTATAGACATCCATACCAGCAAGAGTCATAGCCACACCAAACCCGTGCCTAAAACCCTTTGGTGATGCATGCGGCCCTTTTATATTACAGTCTTTTAATACCGCCGCTACAATACGCCATGCTGTCACTCTGCTAATGTGTTTTAAGGGGTCTCTTTGATTGGCCCACAAATACGAATCTATATTTCTCTTGCTATTAGCTCGTTGAACGTTTCTTATTTTAAAAACTAAATCCAAATTTTCTATTAGTTCCGCTGGCACCGGTACGGCTCTGTAAGATGGTTTTTTTACGTCACCATTTTTATTTTTAGAACGTTGTTTCAATGTTCTAAAAATTATTGATTTGTCTTTAACGTTAATTCGCCCTGGGGAAAGCTCTAATGCTTCAGATATTCTACATCCAGTCCAATGAATGACCTCACAAAGCATTCGATGCTTTGCGTTATTCAAATACTTAGTAGCATTCATGAACGCTGCTCTTTCTTCAGTATTTATATAAAGACGTTTACCGTCTGAGTCCCATAACCGCATTTCTTGAGCAAAACTCATAGCTGATCCATTTAACAGTATTTATTTGATTATGATCATAAAAAACCACCAATGCAACAATACCTATATAATGTTGCACTGGATATTCAAAAAAAAGCCTATTTTAAAAAATGGGCCAATAATCGAAACGTTAACTTGTTATAATGCAACACTATTAGTAATAGTGTTGCATTTAATCTATTTTTTCACTGTAAAACGACATAATTCTAACACTGTCTACAGGAACAATTTTTACTTGGTTGCCGTCGTCTACTCTGTAAAACGTGAGAAGCATATTATCGTACCGAACAGAACCATTCAATTGCGTACCGTCTATCAAAATCAGTTCTGAATAATTAGCTTCCCACGTGTAATAAGTGTGTAAACCCGCAAAAAACGGTACACTTTTGAAGAATATCCAAACGATAGCAACTAGTGAAAGAGCATGAACATAATCTCGCCTCATGAAAAAGACTCGTTTAATTCGCTCCAAAGACCTTTCCAACCAAATATAAATGTGAAAGGAGTCATTGATAAACCCATATTCATTAAAGCTCTACCAAAAGACTCTATCGCATAAACTAAGCCTTTGCCGCGCAATATACCTACTACAGTTGGTATATTGAAAACGCTAAGCATGATAGTAAGAAACATAAAAATACCAAAGAGTATTTCTCCACCACCTAAACTTGAAAATAAGTTGTTCAGGGTATCAAATGGGTGAACTGGTTCGTTTGCATACATACTCGTAATTTCCTTTTGTTTAACTAAATAATATTGGCTTTATGCCAGTTTTGTCAGTCTATTTATAGCCCACTTCTATTTTGTTCCTGCGTAAATAAAACGCTCTATCGTTTCGTTAGAGATATTATCAAATTCGTTTGTTTGATAGTTAAAACGAATTTGATGTATTGATTCAAACAATTTATTTAGAGTAGCGCTTTCATTACGTACCAATTCATCAATGAAACAACACCTATCTATCAATGTGTCGTGCAAGTCCATTAACTTTCTTGAGCTTTCGTATTCTCTGATAATATTCTTGCTAGAAGCACTTAAGAGACCTGTCCACTTATAAAAACTATAACAAGGACTATTTACAATATTTAAGTAACTAATTTCTAATGATTCATAACAACTTAGATGTTTATTCTTTAACTCTAAAATCGTTTTAGACATTTTTTGATAAGATGTGTCTCCGTGCTGAACTATTTTCCACCCGTTAACACCGACAACCGGATTCATCTTATAGAGTATTCTCACTATTTCTTTATAATTACTATGTTCGATCGAGGCAAAAAAAGAGTCTAACTCAACGTCATTTTTATGTTCGCCATCTAATCGCAATCCAATATATATGCCATTAAGTCTAGCTATCATAGCAAATCTCTCTATGAAACAAGGCGGGATTGAATTATTTTTAGTTATAACTTCATCTAAAAACAATGAAGCAAATTCCTCGGCACTATCACCTCTATAATTTTGTTTTACTAAATCAATTATGGCGTCCACATCATTTCGAGGTGCATCTTGTTCGAGATTATCAATCATAGGACTATTTCCACCCAAGTAGCTCCGATCTTAAAGATTCATAATGATTAAAAAATGCTTCACCTCTATCTTTAAAAGCTAAACCTCTTTCGGCTACATCGTTACATGCTTTTAACCTTAATACACACTTTCGACCCTCTATCGAAGCTGGATCTATTTGGTTTGGAAAACCAGCTAAACTCATTACACTAACGATTTCACTTTCTAAATCAGATTCATACAAATATTTTATAGGTTTTTTGTTTTTGTCTATTAGATAACAAATATCGACGAACCCATAAAGGTGAATTGGTGTTAACAAAGTATTGTTGATACTTCTCGCCGATTCCTCTTTATAAGCAGTCCACTGAGGGACGTAATTGAATACTCCGTCATCTAACACTATCACCACACCCAGCGTTGGAAACTGGTTATTTCTGTCTTCTCTGCATTCAATTTCTATAGCACTTATAAGAGGCCTATGCAGCATAGAAACAAGCGAACCAAAGTCGGGGCCACTCCTATCATCTAAAAGTCTGACATAGCCGTTGTTTGCTTTTACCAACCTATTAAGTTGCTTTGTAAAGCACTCGTTGGTAATGAAATTAGTTTTTTTAAACAAATCATCACTAGAAATTGTGTGGTCTGTTACGTTCTTTGGCATCAAACCCCTAAAAAAATTATCAATCATTCACTCTCACTCCCTGGTCGTGTCCAACCGGCCTCAAATAAATTGAATTCATAAATAGCCGCCGATGCTAGAATTAAGGCTTCCCAGCGCCTAAATTCAAATTCGTGTTCACTATTTTCATTACGCAATTGGATCATGCCAATTAACTCCGACATATCTTCAGGTATATTGTCTAAATCAGAATAGTCAATTTCGATGAAATCCTGATCATTAGGAAATGTAATTTTTCCATTATCAGCTTCAAATACAGATTCATCCTTACCGTTTGTTACCATAATTGCAGGTACAACTTTCGACAATAAAAGTGCTGTCATCATAATTTCTCGCACATCGTCAAATTTCATTCCGTAGTAGTACATCCCTTTTCGATTCTTCAGATATAAAAATGAACTCAAAATATTTCCTTCTTTTTTCTTTGCAGCCATTTGAGCTGATTTAATGTAATGCTTTGCAATTTCATCAGCTCTAATGTTAATCAATGCTGCTTTGACCCAATCTGTAGTTATTGCTTTTTCATTAAAGTCACCTCTGTTCTGAAAGGTTTCAATAACGTAATTAATTAATATGTTTATTTCTAGTAAATTTATTTCTTCATTCGATGCTTTATAATCGATGCCAACTTGTTTTACTCTATACTCGGATACCAACCCATCTATGCTAAGTGCGTCAAAACTATGCTCAAGCATCTGATTATTAGTTATATTTAACATTGTTATTTGAATATATCTAACGCACTGTGGCAATGTCATAAGTACCAGTTCAGGTCTCAAAATAAAACTCATAATAGTAAACTACATCCTATCTCGAAACGCCCCACGTATTGCTTCAATCTCCCTAGATACCCTACCAATTATTTCGTCTGGTGGGATGTTTAGAATTATTATGTCACTGATAAAATCGTTTACTGATAATTCAAAATTAATATCTGAATAATGCATATTTCGCCTATTAAAAACATTTGTCACAAAGTAACCAAGACCCTGATTTGCTACCACTAATTGTAAATCCATTAGCTCGTTATACGTTTTAACGACTGTACCTTTAGAAATTCCAAGCCCAGTGCTTATCTCTCTAATGCTTGGTAGTTTTTCACCTTCTTCCATTGCACCGGTGACTATGTGTTTAATAAAATAATTGAGTGCCACCCTATACAACGGGCCTTTACTTGCTTTCGATAAAGTTGCAATGTTGTTCACATGTTCATTCATAAAACCAACGCCCTATCTCTTGAATTTGAACAATCTGAAAACCAGTCCCTAAACCTCCTTTCTTTCATGTAAATATGTAAGATATAAACCATTCTAGTTGTACTCCTTTGCTAAATTAGAATGTAAAAAATATATACATTGAATGTAATCTACTAAAAACTACGTATCTGACGTTTAACCGGTCTTACTAAAGATAGTGCCGTCTGTCGAACGCTTTTCAATTAGATAAGTTGCTTGTATATAAACGCCAATAATTAACAATACGATCCCTGTGATCATAGAGAAAATATTCCACCCCATGAAATACGATCCAATAAGCATTATAATCCCAAGTGTATCTATACTTGTCCCCGCAATAAACTTACTCATACTCACCTCCAAGTTATTCGTTAAAAACAACCGTACCACAAAAAACATACAGTGTACAATGTACATTTATATAGAAATTAAAAGGCACGACAATATGTGCCTTATTTTCAGATTAACCAAAGTAGCGTGTTATTTCGTTACCGCACCACCTAGCCACACAAACTGAGACTCCGTTTCCAATCTGCTTAAATGCCGCAGTTGGTGAAACTGGAAACATGAAGGTATCTGGTAAACCCTGCAATCTAGCCCATTCTCGTAACGAGTAAGGACGCACACCCATTTTAAATCTGTCATCCTTAACCAACCGAGTAGACTTGTCCTTAGCATAATGCGCTACACAAGTCGGAGCTATGTCATTATTATTAGGGTCTGAAATAATAGGCTTATCTCTGTAACCTCCATTCATTCTAGTTTTAATAGATTTAGGCCAATTAACATCGGGGTCGTGTTCTAGTATTTCAGCTAACGTAATTCGTTTATGGTTTTCTGGCGGTCTGATATTAAATGGTTTCTTAGAACCGATTATTATTAGCCTATCCCGTCGTTGTGGCAGCCATAAAGATGATTCAACAGGACAAAACACATTTACATAGTATCCTTCCAACTTTGTCATTGCCTCCATTACCACTGGAAAAGCTTTCATCCCAACCACATTTTCAACTACATACATTTCAGGTCTAGCGACCGCCAAATGCCTCAAAGCATGTAAAAATAATTCATCACCAGTTCTATTACCAAAGAGGTCTGCAATTGCCGAATACTTGTTACACGGATATGTAAAAACCATCACATCACAAGAGTCTTGCTCCAATACTAATTCCTGCGACAAATCTGATTGCTTCATGTGAGATCCAAAATTATATCGGTATGTCTTACATGCATCCGAATCTAGTTCAAATGCTTGACCTATATGCAGCCCTGCTTGTTGTAAACCTAGATCCATAAGACCCGCTCCTGAAAAGTATGAATTTACTGTTATTTCCATGTTTATTGCCCTTAAATTTAGTGTTCAACGAGTAACAAAGAACGCAGTTCTGTGCTTAATCGTTGTTAACGAACAAGGATTTTAAGAGAGGTGAATTTGTCACACTGATTCTTAGCGCTTATGCGGTCTGCAACGAAGTGAAGCCACGAGCTAATAATCTGTTTTACAAAGAGGTCTCGATAGACCTGTGTGGTTAGATTGTTTTGATCAAAAACAATATTAATAAATAACAATGATTTATCATTTCACTTAATAAAAGCATATCAAAAGAGTGTTAAATAACTGTATAATTTTGTCGCGAAGTCATTTCATTGGATGATCTAAAACGTGTACAATGTACACAAACCAAAAAAAGGAAATAATAATGACCACATTATCAAAATTCTCCGAAATAGCCGGACAAGTCGATTTCACACCAATGTTAGTAATATTTAGCGCTGTAATCATCAGTATATTATTAATATTTCAAGCGTATAAATTAGCAACCGGCCCTGGTCTTGCTAAGTCAATAAGAGTATTTGTTCATCCTAATAAATTAAGCGGTGACTATCTGTATATTGATGGGCCAGCTGCGGTTGTTGATGGTGAATTTACAAACAGTAAAAAACTTATTGCTAATTATTCTGAATTTCAAACTTCCGCACAACTATTGATTAATAGGTTATCAAAAGAGAAAAAACTGTTATTGAAGCCCAACTTAACTATAGTTCTAATGCCAACACAAGATACGTCAATAACAACCGAGGACTACTTACAGTTAGGATCACTTCCAATAGCAGTTAAAACTATTGAAGTATTGGACGGTCGATAATGAATATAATGGATATGTTACCTCATATGATTTTACCGTTTATCGTCGTTGTTTTGGTGCTGATATACATTTTAGGTATTTTAGGGCCAGTTTCATCTAGAAAAAATGATGGTGACTCTACCCCCTTTATTTATAAGCAGCTTGACTCATTATTTACGCCCTCAGAACGGTCTTTTTACGGCGTACTTATTTCCGTAAGTCCGAAAGAGTATACTGTTTTTGCAAAAGTTAGGATTGCAGATATTTTAACACCTGACACTAAAGACAATAAGTCGGATTGGCGCACATTATTCAATAAAATATCCTCTAAGCACTTTGATTTTGTTATTTGCAATAACGAAACTCTCAAGCCATTAGCCGCTATTGAATTAGATGATAAAAGTCATGTTACTAAACGCGCTAATCGGCGAGATATGCTAGTAAATGAAGCCTGTAGCAGTGCAAAATTCAGTTTAATTAGAATTGATGCAAAAGCCGCCTATGTTCCAGAGATAATTTTTCAAAAAGTATTCCTTCAATTGGTCGAAAAACCAGAGTTAGATACACCCCAAAATCGCCGCACAGATAAAATCAATCAAAAAACTGACTAAATTGCTATAACCGGCTGGCCGATATATACTTATTGTGTGTTGCATAGTGCAGCATTGTATCGTTAAGGGTGAAGCTATTCGCCCTTGGCGATATAGCTTTATCCTTTTTTTTAATTTAAAGGGTAAAGATATGAAATCTAACAAAATGAAAGCAGTGGTTGAATATCTGTCGACCACACTACGAACAATCGGAATAGCAGCATTTATGGCTGGTTCACTTGCTATCTTGTTTAATCGAGAGGAAGTGATCGACACCCCTGCTGGTGTGGCATTTACAATAGTAATCGGCTGGTTGCTGATTTTACTAGGGCTATATTTAGCGTATGTTGCTCCCGATTTTGAAGAGGATAAGACACTATGATTGCAATTTATTTATACTATGGAAGTTTGGTAACACTACTTCTGGCGGGTATTATATTTGCTTTTTGGCTGCGTCAGCATTCAACTCAAAAAGAATCGTAAAACTTTTACAGCGTTACGATTTCAACCGCTAAAGCTTTTGCTTTAGCGGTTTTTTCATTTATATAAACTGAAAAACAAGTTAATCAAGGTGCCGAATAAACGTATTATGATTTATTAAGTGAAACTGGCCGGTCAAGGCCAGATCGTTGAATTGAGTTGGTTTGGGCTTCCGCTGCGGGGAGTCCTCCGGACTGTCCTCGCTATCATGCGCAAGCGCATCTTTGAAATCTATATATCTGAGAACAATCCTTTCCAGTTCTCAGGTATATAACTATCTACTATTGTCACGTTACTTCCAACATTAGCAATTGTTGTTTTTATATTATCCATTGTTATTGGGATTACTTGACTAGTATCACCTACTACAGTTCGTGCCAAAGACGCGCTCAAAGCGTTAATTGATACACCGCCGGTTTGTTGTTCAAATGTTGTGTACATGTTCACTTGGTATCCATCTACATATTGGACAACGCATATAAAGAACGTAGTTCTCTCCCCCCATTCCCTGGCATCATCAGTTGTTTGCATTGTAAGTATAGGATCTTTGCACGATGGTATCTTAGTTGAAGCGCCTGAAGCTTGAGCTAAGGCCATAAGTCCACTCATTTGTGAGTTTTCAAAAGGGTCTATTAATTCAAATCTTTGTGGAGAAGTTGGTAGAGACGAAGGTGGCACACCTCTATTTACGTTTAACTTGCTCATGTTTACTTGGGCTTCTTTTATGATGGCGTTAAGTAATTTATTTCGTATATCTGTACCGCCTTTAACGTCAATCACCATATATGCACTTTCAGTTGTACGTGTCGGTGTTGTAGAAGCACAACCTGAAAGTAGCGCTATGCTCAGTCCTAATAATATTCCATATTTCATTGTATGATTCCTAATTATAGTGTTTTCAAAATGGTATACTTTGAGATATCAAAATACAACATAAAAAGACATTTGTAAAAAAACGGTTCAACATCATAAAGTAAAAAACCACCCGAAGGTGGTTTAAAATAAATCGCCAACTAACGTGACAACTTATTAAGCAGCTTTTAAATTATCAATTTTAATGTTTTTAGCATTATCTTTAAAAAATTGAAAGGCTGTAGACGCTTGAGCTGAAGCTTTTAATATCCAATTTGGGTCGGATTTCAATTGCTTCAGATAGGAAGCCACATAACTAACGTGATTGTTAATTGTGGATGTAACACCAAGTTCAGCACATAAAAATGCTGTTGCTAACTCTGTTATCACTTCCTCAGTTGCATAATCCTCATTTTTATAAGATGTGTTTTTTGTGCTGTCTTTAAACCGATTTAAACGTGTTTTGTGTCCGGTGCTATGAATAAGCTCATGACCACATGTTTCTATGAAACCATCACCATCCTTAAAAGATACGGGCAATCTCACATTATCAGTTAACGGACTATAACAAGCTGTATTACCACCATAAGTGATTTTAACGCCCGTATTTTCACAATATCTATCAACCATCTTACTAAATACCGGCATAATTTCATGTTCGCTAAAAGATTGTTTTTCAGGAGTAATTACACCTTCTAAACCTTCAATTTGTTGAACATTGAAAACGGTAAACCATTTCATACAATTGTAAGAACGCTTACCATCAGGCTCGGAATCGTCTTTAACAACGACCGGACTATAAAAAACACAACGAGTGCCTTTTTCGCCCTTTTTTATTTTACCTCCTAACGACTTAGCTTGCTTAAACGTTAACCATCCAGCACTGCTATAATCATTATCCATCATAGTTATCCATAAAATAAGGATGTTAATTCCGTTGTATTGATTCTTATTTTCCCAATTATAAGGAAAGGCAGAATCAGCAGTTTTAGTCCATGGGCAATTCCAAGGTAAAACTTCACCGGCTTCAATCTTAGCTATCATGTTGTTGGTAATAGACTCGGCAATCTCATTTTTTGTATTATGTTTCATAAAAACCCCATTTAAAGTTGAGGTGCACTTGCTGGTTAAGATAACCAGCACTGCACTGGTTATCACATCGAATATTCGATGCCAGGTTTTATCATAGGTGAAAAATGAATAATTTGAAAGTGGCATAGTCGTTTATGACTATATGGTACCAGAAATAAAAAAGCCGCTGAAAAGCGGCTTAGTGGAAAATTTTATCTTACACAGAAAATAAAATTCAATTTAAAGCTGTTCCTTTAGCTTTGGTGGCTAAAGGCACATTAAATACAACACCAGACTTGATGTGTACAATATGACCAGCTGGCGACAAACCGTCATCCAATAAGTTTTTAAAACTTAACACGCCAAAAGAATCACCTGTGATCCTTTGAAGTTGTGTGCTTAACGGTATTTGTGAAAGTGGCAGCAAATCAAAAATCTTATCCTTATTGGATAATTGATAAACATAAAACCTTCCCTCATTCGTAAGAACGTTAGATTCTCTTAAAAATGAACCACCGGTAGCGTAATCACGATCAGAATTGTATTCACTAATTCCAATAACAACTGATTGTTTGAAATTACAAGCCATGTGTTCGATAGAACTCATTTCAGTAAATTCTTTACCCATTAAAGGTAAACCCAGCTCAGTTGCGTAATTATAAGCGTCAATCGCATTATTAAAATAATGTTTGTTCATAGTCTTTCTCCAACCCCTGAAACGCCGAGGTGCGCACTGTCAAAATTGACAAGTTGTTAAAGCAGAGGGTTTTTACACCCTCTGCTTAAGTCCGTTATTTAGGCTTGCGCCTCTGTCTTAACTTTTGCCACTCTATCCATATCCGAAGACAGGCAAGTACAATCGCTAAAACAGTGAGTATTATCTCAAGCATAACGTCACTCCTTAGTATAGGAGCTAGCATATTAATGTAGTGCTTTGAACACCTTGCTACACTAATAGCGTAAGCGTGTATAGCTTCCGCGCTATTCTCCTTTCAGGTTGAGCAACAATGGGTATCAATCCATTGGCAAGGAATTTAACTGTACAAAATAGTTAAACTGAAAGAAGAAACGCCTAATACACATTATTAGTATACATAAATTCATCTTTAATGTAATAAAACTTGAAAACACACTTGAGTAACATTATATTTAAGAAGTGTATAGCTTCTGCGCTCACTCAATAAGCGTTTGAAATAAACAAAAAAACCCGTCTTATCAGCGGGTTTTTTTGTCTCAATTCTTTGGAATTTGTTAAAATCTACGCATAAAAAAAGCCCATAAGGGCTTTCTTATCTGAATTATCTACTTGAGATCATCCAGGGTATTCACCAAAGAGATCAAATTGACACTGCTCAAGCAATGGTTTTGGCTCTTTGTTTATAATTGGTGGTGTTATAACAGATTTTAATACATCAGAAACAACAGGTTTATTAACCTCTCGTTCTTGGTTTTTAAGTTTGTAGTTCCAGTTATAGAGATAATGCATAGGCGTTCGCATAACTCTTGAAAACTCTAAACTTAATGTATTGCCGATTATAACCTCACCACTTAATCCAAGAATAGATAATTGCACATAAGCCATTTTTGCGGCTACTCTATCTATATCGACACAACTAAACCACATTTGTTGTTGCGGATTAAATTTCTTATTTAACATGGCTTCAGCAAAAGCAATTATCATTCCCCCAGCCCCACAAGCTGGTTCACTTACTTTAATGAAATTCTTTGTTGCTAATATATCACCGTCACCAAATGTCACTTGTGCCATCATCTTACTCAGATGATATGGCGTAAAAAATTGACCTAATTGCTTAGAGCCAATTTCTAGCTCCATGAATATGGCACCTAAAAGGTCGCAATGTTCATATTCAAGCCCAAGTGTAACCTCAGCAAGTAACTGAGGAAATTTCAGTTGGTCGTCTTTACAATATTTACCAATAGTACCCATATACTCTTCTTCAAGGTCAGTTGACCGTAAAAAAGCATTTTCAATAGATACTGCTGCCATTGATACAAAGTCACTAAAAACGGTATACCGATTCTCGTGCCTAGCAATGGTTTTAAATATTGCAGCAAACTTCTTAACGTGTGTATTTTCCATAAAAACCCCATTTAAAGTTGAGGTGCACTTGCTGGTTAAGATAACCAGCACTGCACTGGTTATCACATCGATTATTCGATGCCAGGTCTTATCATAATCCATTAATGATCAAATTTACAGCAAGAGCATAAAGAGCCGTTTATCAAGGTGGCGAATATGCTTTGTTAGATTTAATAAGTGAGGATGGCCGGTTAGGGCCAGAACGTTGAATTGAGTTGGTTTGGGTTTCCGCTGCGGGGAGTCCTCCGGACTGTCCTCGCTATCATGCGCAAGCGCATAACATAGTTATTTATAACTATGTGGTACCAGAAATAAAAAACCACCTGTTAAGGTGGTTTTTATAAGGTAACGACTCATGCGTCACCTTATTGTTTTTAAAATGCGTTTTCAAAAACTCTAAGAGTGATTGAACCGGCACGATCTTTCACTAGCCAATGTCTATCTCCAAATAAAGCAATCATCGAATGATAAACCCCATATCTACTTAATTTTGTAAGTTCCATGTACGTTAATGGCAAGCCATCAATATAGTTTCTTACATCATTATGATAGATGCTTATCGGTGATACTGAAGGTATTGGCATTTTGCTAGGTTTTTCTCCTAACTCAACGCTGTAAGAGTTTGTATCATTGGTTAACAAATCTACATAAAACTTACCAAACAATTCGCTATTCTTAATAGACTCAGCGATGTACTTACACCCACAAATTGTTTCTTCATTATTATTGGTTAACATTTTATTTTCTCCAACCCCTGAAAAGCCGAGGCGCACTTTTAATAAATGACAACATTACTCTGTGTCAGTTGAAATAATAGCTAAATTTTAGACAATAAAAAAGCCGCAAAGCGGCCTTTTCAATAATCGGACAAAACAAACGCTTGAACGATTAATAAAAGCCCTAAGTCGGGCCGTTAGATTCTCCGTAAGCGCCTTCAGGTAATATCCATGCATCAACAATCGTATTTTCCTTAAACGTTCGTGACATAGCTAATTTGAGCCATCTAGCTTCAACGTTATATGCCACACCTTTATCAGCTAATTCATTGACTGTAAGGGTACGGTGTATGGTTACGCCGAATTCAGCTTCATAGTCTGCAATTTTGATAAATTCATTATTCATGAACTTTCTAATTGTAGCCCACTGATTCTTTGAACCAAAAATACAAGAAAGACAACTACATCTACCCCACCCACAATAATAAGCTGGATGCGCAAGAATCCGATGTTTTTCCATAATCGACCAAACAGCTTTTTCATCCCAGGAATGAACAGGCCTCCAATGGTCTATATATCGCTTTACATGTTTACCAAACCGGTTGTCAGCTTCATGAGGCCCAAATGTATCATATTTAGAACGAGCGCTTGACTCAGCTGCACGTTCTCCTGTGATAAATAGTATTTTCCCTTGGGAAAACATTGGGTCGTGAATTAATACTTTTTTACCAACATCGATTTTATTATAAGCGCTGCACCAACGTGTAGTTAATGATGCGGATAACTGAGGGAACATTCTGCGAGTATTTAGCTTACCTCGCTCTCCCCCAACTTGCTTAATAACACCACTTGAGCATTCAAATCTTACAGGTTTCGTTAATGCATTTTCACGCAACATTTCACCTTCAAATCCACCTACCTTCCAACTAAATCTAATCACAATTCCTAAATCGTCTGCAATCTTTTGACAATAAGATTTTGTGCAAGGCCAATCCATTAAAGTACTTTCTTCACCATCAATATCATGATGCAGCAGCACGATTTTGGATTTATCGACCTTTAAATCTAGCAAATGTAGTAAACATGCTATCGAGTCTTTGCCACCTGAAAAAGCAATTACATAATGATCGTAATCACTTATGACCGGCGATAAGGCTCTCATTTCAATTATATCTTCTGGAAAAAAATCGTTTTGTATTCCCATATTCAACCCCTTTAAGTAGAGGTGCACTGGTCAATTGACCAAGTACACTTAGTCAATTAACGAATGGCATTTTGCCACCAATTCACTATGTTCGATGCTATTAAAAATGTCAATATAACTTCTGCTTGCATATGTATCATATCGTGATATGATACGATACGTTATGATACGAAATGAAATGATTTAATTTTAAAGAGGAAAATATTTATGGGTCGTTTAGGTGTTACATATGAAGAAGTTGAAAGGGTTTGTGAACAGTTAAGAAATAATGGGGTTACACCCAATCAGCGTAATGTGAGAGCAGAATTGGGTACTGGTAGTGCATCTACAATTTTAAAGCATATCCAAAATTGGACAGACAATGCGACTAGCGAACGACTTCAGTCCGTTCAAGTTCCGCAATCAGTATTGGATTCAATTTCCTTTGCTATCGCTGATGCCGTATCGGAAGCAATAAGCCATCGTGATGAAATGCTGCAAGATGCTAAAGCGCAATTGTCTGACACTTTAACTTCCTTAGAAAAACAAGAACAAGATAACTCTGAATTAATTAGTCAGGTAGAAATAAATAGAAATAATGCTGAACAGAGAGAGATAGAGCTTCAAAAGATGTTGTCGGCAAAAGAAACACAAAACGAAGAATTAAGTAGTCAAGTTGAAAAGCTCACTGAAAAAATGGATTTAGCTATTAAGGGCCAAGAGTCTGCGAGGACTGAGCTTGCCAAGTCACAAATGCAAATTGAACGTGCTGATAAGGCTACCTTAACCGCTGAACAGCATAATATTGAATTAAAAGAAGAACTATCTCAAATAAAGGCAAAACTAATAAAAGCTGAGTCCATCGCCATCACATCCAATGCTGTGTCTGAAGAACAAACAAAAACCATTAATCGACTAGATAAAGAAATAGCACGTTTTCAAAAAAGCCTGGTAGAAGAACAAGAGATCAACACCGGTTTGAGAACGAAAATTGATGATCTTCGACAATTTGGGGCTGTGGCCCAAGAGCAAAGCAAATCCATAATAAGGTTAGAAAAAGAAATTTCGGCTGCTGCTACGAAGTATGAAGCACTTACCGAAAAATATGAATTAGCAAGTAGAGCTGAAGCTACTGCCTTAACAGAGTTGAAACTAAGTAAACCCGAAAAATCCAAGAAACAATAGGTTAATCAAGGTGGCGAATGCGGTTTGTTATATTAAATAAGTGAGGGTGGCCGGTTGAGGCCAGAACGTTGAATCGGGTTGGTTTGGGTTTCCGCTGCGGGGAGTCCTCCGGACTGTCCTCGCTATTATGCGCAAGCGCATTTCATAGTCATTTTAAGCTATGGTGCCAGGTACGTATTAGTAAATAAGATTACTCGTTCCAGTTCCAATCCCAGTCTCCAATATCTTGCATATTAGTAGATTCGTGAGGTTCGGTTTTACGAACATTCATGGCCCCACCTTTTAGATCAAGAGTCAACTGAACAGGCACGGTTGCTTCATGCTTAAATAGTTTTATAAATTGGAACGCAGTCAACAAAACCACACCCAAAATTAATATTATTCCGACTAACATACTAGCCTCCTTTATTTAACGTATTATGCAGATTAGGCTTCTTTCACTAAGGAGCTAAGAAGCCTAATTCATAATCAATCGTTGAACATATCAAAGGATAGTAGAACTTCATTATTGAAGTATAACTATTAGTCGATATGCCCAAATTTTACAGTTTCTAAGATTCCCCTGCTATCTAAAACAGGTTTGTCATTGTATATCCCAGGCTCGAAAACTAAATTTCTTATTTCAAATCGCATTCGTATTCCATTTAATCCTTCTGGATTCTTGGAACATGCTTCAGCCCATTTTTGTAACGTCGACCCGACAAGTAGATCAGCATTAACAATGTTACCTACATATTCGTCATTATCATTTTTCTTAGATCCCATAATCAGACCTAATCGAGCAAAATACAACGTATTACCATCTTTTGACCGCGACTTCACTTCATTGATAAAACCACTACAAGAAGTTAAACAATCACTAGGAAAAAGAGTGTTTTGAAACCCTTTTTTGTCTCGTTTAGCTGGTTGTTCATTTCCTCCAACCGGTGGAAAATCCCCTTCATTAGAAGGTGCGTTTTGATAACTATTTTGAGGCTGCTGCATCTGATATTACTCCATTTTTACATTGTGATATTTTAGCTTTTCACCCAACGTCCAAAATTTTCAACTTTGACATTATCTATTCCAATATCAGTTAAGAATTCGAGCGCCGTTTTTATTGATTTAAAAAATCGTATTTTCTTTCTTTGCGTTTCCAAAATATAATGTTTTTCAGCGTTCTTTATAAATACCAAAAATCCATTCTCACTTCCGAGAAGAAAAAAAGAATTATCAAGCGATTTATTATTTAGTAACGCAATCAATTGTCTTTGTTGTAGACCAATTACCTTCGCTTTACTTGATTGTTCCATCGACGATATAAGTTTTAGGTGTTCTTGGTTTTTTAGATCTATTTGCATGTGTTAGCCTCTGAATAAAATACCTTACCCCTTCTCGCTCAATCAGTTGTCCTGACTTAACAACTCCCAACATCGACAAACAATCATTTGCCTTATTACGATATTCATCAAAATCAACATAACTAGGGACAAGCATTGATATAGTCCCTATCACTTGTTCATTCTTAATTGCGGCCCAACATTTACCCAAATCTTTTATATCTATTTCAGGCTTCTCTATTGTTTCACCGCCGACATTGTATTCCGCTTTTTCTTCTGACATACATCACCCTAATTTATTCTTTCCAAAATTTGCCAATAGTGTTTTTCATGTTTTCCAAAGCTGTTACCGAGCATTTGAATTTAGTATTGGCTTTTTTACCAATCATGAAAGTGACCTCAAAATGATCGCCAACTTCTTCAATTTCCAACCCAAAAATATCAGCTAACTTTTCCGCTTTCTTTCTGGATTTATCTTTTTGAGATTTAGAACCAGCTTCCTCTTTCACTTCTTGTGCTAATTCGTTAGATGCTTTTCTAAGATTAGTTTCCAATTCACCGGCTTCCCAATCATCAATTAATTTATCAACCGCTTCAGGATTTGAAGCAGACACTTTGGATAAATTATTCAACACCTCTAAATCTTGCACTTTATTACCTTCAGAAAGCTCTTGAATCGACTCAGGTGCTTTTAACAATGATAGATGCTTAGATAGTTTAGCTTTGCTCATATTGAGCGCTGTGGCAATCTCAGATTGGTTTAACCCTTTATCCGTTAAAATATCGACGCAAGTTTTTATCGCTCTCGCTTTTTCCACTATTGGTACGGGTTCAACTTCATCGTTTTCGTCTAGTTGTGTTGTTAGCAAAAAAACCGCATCTTTATAAGCGTTTACATCTTCAATGGCTCTTTTTGATATAACTATATCTATTGTTTTGACTGTATCTGATTGACTAATTGCGCGCCATCGCCGTTCACCACTAATTATCGGATACGTGCCATCATCAAGAGGATTTCCGACCAATACCGGCTTTAGCTGCCCACGCATTTCAATACTAGTACGAAGTGACAACAACCCTTCTTCAGTAAATGTCTTTCTTGGCTGGTTAGGATCAGGCACACACTTTTTAGGATCTATTTCTAAGAACCGACCGGTTGTTTTAGCTTCTATCACCACTTCTTCATTATCAGTATCTTCAAGCAATGCAGCAATTGACGCTTGGCTAGGTATATCTTTAGCAGCAGTTTTCTTTGCTACTTTTTTTGAAAAATTATTCGCCATTTTAGCCACCTAACCTTTTTAAAACTTCATCCATTAATCTGTCGTATTGCTCGGCTTGTTTACTTTTAGCGTTATACTCTTTAATGGATTGTTTAAAAACATGGCTTTCAACCATCTTTTTAGAATGGGTAATCATTGTTTCTAACACCATATCGCCATACGCTTCTTTTAATTCATCTAAAAAGTGATGTTCGACCAATACTTTTTGTGCAGACTTCTGATTAACTAAAATGCCCAGCACATTTAGATCAGGATTTAGTTTTTTCAACAATCCCTTATTGATAACCTTCATCATTTCATTAATACCGGTCACGCTAAAATCATCTAATAAAGTAGGTATTATTACATCCGTAGCCGTCACAAAAGCCGCCGTTTGGATGTTGCCAAACGAAGGTAAGCAGTCAATAAAAACAAGGTCGTAATTCGCCGCCAAAGCTTTTACGTTTTCTGCAAACGTCATTGTTATTTCAAACGGCCTAGTCGACATTTCTGCAAGATGCTTAGACGCTCCTATAACATCAAGGTTTTCATTCACCTTTATTGGTTTAATAACTGCATCATCTTCATAAAGGAAATAGCTATTGGCTTCGCCTGGCTTTTTTAATGAATTAATTACGCCTATCGAGTTATCATCGTCCAATACTGCTTTTGTTAAATTGCCTTGAGGATCATTGTCGATAACCAACACTTTCTTACCGATATTTGAAAATGTCTTCGCTAAATTGATGGCGCTTGTGGTTTTGCCCACACCGCCTTTTTGATTTGATAACGCTATGATTTTATACATTGTATTGTATATCCTATATGTAAAGTTGACCTTTACAGCGTTTATTATATACCCCTGAAAAAAACCGAGGTGCGCTGTAGTAGATTTGAGTATACGCCACAAAAATAATCAATACAACCATTATTGATTAATCAAAATAACCAATAATGAATTATTAAAAATGGATTGATTAATTTCATTTAAGACGTTTTTTCTGAATTAATTCTTTCGTAAATTTCTTTTCTATGGACTGAGATAGATTTAGGAGCATTTACACCGATTTTAACTTGAGTACCAGTAACTTCTAGCACTGTTACCGTTACGTTGTTACCGATACAAATAGTGCCACCGGTATTTCTTGTGAGGATTAACATGTTTTCATCCTTGAAAAATTTTAGGAATAATCAGTGTACATTTTATCCAAGAAACTACAAGTGAACCCATAGCCAGTTTGAATAAAGTAAAAAGCCACCCGAAGGTGGCTTATCGATACATTTCAAACACAGTTGAATTATATCATTGACATTAATACTCGCTAGGAAGCAAAACCGTAGTGGTTTCGTGTCCAGCATCTGTAATCACGTAAACTTTGAGATTATTAACATCTTCAAGAACGTAAGAACTTAGTATCATATCTTTGGTTTCTAAGGCTTCATTGTTCACTTCTATATCAGATTCGCACAAATCACCAAAATCACCAGTAACATGACGCTGAAGTAAGGGTGGTATAACTAAATGCGTCTTTAACAAAGCACAAACGCCCTGTGTCATGACTACCTTACCTAACGTAAATAACGCTACTTTCTTTTCGCAAACAGTATTACCCATTTGATTTTCTCCAACCCCTGAAACGCCGAGGTGCGCGTGTGCATGATGCACTATTTAAGTTTAATCATCTTTCCTAGTTTTGATGTATAAATCAATCGTAGGAAGAAACATTACTATTACTAGTAAAACAACTAAAATATATCCAACCATATTACTTTCTCCAACCCCTGAAAAGCCGAGGCGCACTATAAAATTAATTAAAGTCTCGCATATCACCAATATAGTAATCTTCACCCATATTAATGTAATAGCAAAGTTTCGCTTCAGCTTGACTCAAAGTTAAATCTGAATCAATTATTTCATCATTAGCAGTCACGATACAATGATGGTTGTCACTTACCATGTTTCTACTCCAAACCCCTGAGACGCCGAGGTGCACATCTTGAACGTTCATTATTAAGCTTCATACGCAGTAAAGGAAATTTCGAAATCATCACAATAACGACCGTTACCTAAATCCTGAGACCTAATACATTCAATAAATATAATATCTTTAACAATTTTATGTTTAACTAAAATCGCCTCAATAACCATCGTAATGTCACTATCAGTAGGAACCGGAAACCATAGTTCATGTGTTCCACTGAATTCTTGTTCACCTTTTGGTGTACAAGAAGTGACTTCAACAGCCCATTGTAACTGAGTGCAAAAGTGAATGAATTTACACTTACTTTCGCCATCAAATGTTACTAATGCATGTATTTTTTCAATATTTTCGTTTTTCATAAAAACCCCATTTAAAGTTGAGGTGCACTTGCTGGTTAAGATAACCAGCACTGCACTGGTTATCACATCGATTATTCGATGCCAGGTCTTATCATAATCCATTAATGATCAAATTTACAGCAAG
>Ga0209307_1000131_pt1 | contig 59264 bp, 50 predicted proteins | sample COGITO_mtgs_1105_FD_185519 | JGI IMG/M metagenome (GOLD analysis project Ga0209307, IMG submission 185519) | Pelagic marine microbial communities from North Sea - COGITO_mtgs_110530 (SPAdes) (version 2) | ecosystem: Environmental > Aquatic > Marine > Epipelagic ... | reverse complement strand
TTAAATGGTAGCGTTAGAACTTATGGAACTTGGACAGGAACTAATACGGCATCTGGTAAAAGTTTTGAAATTTACATGTATCACTATTTTACATTTAATGATGAAGGAAAAATCATTAATTCAGGAGATTTTGGAGATGCTACAGGTCTGATGATGGCAGTTGCTCCAGATGCAGCAGAATAATTATATACTTCAATAATTTTTAAAAAAACCTAATTAAATAATAATTAGGTTTTTTTTTGTTAAATAAATGGTATGAATATTGCAATAAATATTAAAATTTAATTATGAAAAGGATATTTCTATATTCAATATTGATTAGTTTATTTAATGCAAGTTGCGACAATAATGACAGTAACACATTTTGTTTACAAAATGAAAACGCAATCACTTTATCTCACGACAATATTACAAGAGAATACATTTTATATGTACCGCAGTCTTATAGCGACCAAGCCGTTCCCTTATTATTTAATTTTCATGGATTTGGTGATACTGCAGAAGATTACATGAACTATGTAGATATGCGTTCATTAGCTGAGTCTGAGCAATTTATTTTAGTTTACCCTCAAGGAAGTTGTTTAAATGGAGATTCTCACTGGAATCCATGTCTTGTTGAAGGAGATAATAAAAGTACAGCAGATGATTTAGGGTTTGTAGAAGCGATGATTGATGATATTTCATCAAATTATAATATTGATTCTGAGAGAGTCTATGCTAGCGGATATTCAAATGGTGGAATGATGGCATATGGGCTTGCGAATTATAAAAGTAATTTAATTACTGCCGTAGCTTCAGTCTCTGGAGCTATGCTAGATTGTGCTGGTACAATAAGTCGTCCAGTACCCGTAATTCATCTACATGGAACGTCTGATGGAGTGATTCCTTTTAATGGAAGTTCGGAATATAGCACCGTACAAAGTACATTAGATTATTGGATTAATTTTAACAATACATCCGTAAATCCAATAATAAACACTTATTCAGACCAAGGAATGAGTATTGAACATTATTTATACAATAATGGAGATGATAATATTTCTGTTGAACATTATAAATATATTCAGGGAGGTCATGAATGGTTTAACAGTTCTTTTCAGGGTCAAAACACCAGCGAATTAGTTTGGAATTTTTTATCAAAATATAATATTAATGGGTTAATAGATTAAAAATGTCTAATAAAAATTCAAATTTTAAAAACCATAAGCTTGAAGGTTTATACAGGTCATATCACCAAAATGGGGAATTACAACAAGAAGGTAATTATGTAAACAACAAAAAACATGGACTCTGGAGAGTATTTAATGATAATGGTCAATTAGAACAAGAAGTTAGCTGGAATGAAGATATCCAAGATGGAATTACTAAGTTTTATAATAATAATGGCCAGTTGGAAATAGAAGAGAATATAAAAAACGGTAAACGTAATGGAATTTTAAAATGGTTTCATAAAAATGGAATGGTTTCTAGAGAAGGTAATTTTAAAAACAATAAAGAGGATGGAGTTTTTAAATATTATGATGAAAATGGTAAACTAGAAAAAGAAATTATTTATCAACTTGGAGATATAATAATTTAATGAAAATCTTTTAAAAATACTTGCTTATTAAAAAAGTAAAAATTGTTTAAAAAAAAGCTTGTCAATTCAATTTTTGATATTATTTTTGCGCGAAATTTTAATAATATCATATAATGAAAAATCAGGAAAACGGAAATGCTCAGTTAAATTCAGCAAGAAATGATTTTAACGATAGAGTTGGAAGTAAATCATATTTAGGAAGAACTAAAAGAGTTACTTGGACAGGCTTAAGGAGATTTAGAAGTATCTAAAAAAATCAACGAAATTCTATTGTTATACATTTCATAATACATAAGTTCGTTTGTTTAGTTTCTTCACTTTAAATCTATAAAAAAAAGAAAATACAAGAAAGTGTTTTATTTTTTTTAACTAATTTTATAGAATGAGCAATAAATTTGAAAAATCATTATGGAGTGTTAGATACATTACCATTCTTCCTGTTTTACTGTCAATAATTTCATCAGTTGCACTATTAGTTCTAGGCGGATGGGAAATTATTGAAGCAATTATATTTTACAATCCACTATTTGATGATTCTATAACAAATAGCAATGAATTATTATTTAAAATAATTTCAGCAATTGATTTGTTTCTAATTGGAATTGTCCTTTTAATATTTGGCTTTGGTATATATGAACTTTTTGTTAGTGAGATTGATTTTGCTAATTCAAAATTTAATGAGTCAACTCTAAAAATAAGGGACTTAGATCAGTTAAAAAATAAAATAATTAAGGTTATCATTATTGTTTTGATTGTAAAATTCTTTGAGAAAGTTCTTAAGTTTTCAGAAAACTTTACTGATCCGTTAGATATATTATATTTTAGTATATCAATACTTTCTATCTGCTTTGGCTATTTCTTAATAAATAAAAAGTGAGTTTAGGTATATTGATAAAAAAAATATTCTTATAAAATAGATTCTCCGTTTAGATTAGTAGTCAGTACAGAACTCATATAGTCAAAATAGGGTCGAATGGCCTTGAAACTATCAACCACATCTAGAATAAATCCGTCTGACTGCACCTGTTTATCCGTGTATTTTTTACTAAATATAAACTGCTTTTTACGAATCAAATCAATGTTTTGATCTTGTTTATCAAATCCTCGCGGTGCAGATCGTAGTTCATCTCCTTCAAGATGTCCCCAAACAGCTTTAAAACGTGAGTCAGCAATGATAACTCTAAGCTCTTCAGAATCAGTTTCAAATTCTTTCCGAAGTCGAAAAAGATCTTCTTTATTAGGATTCCAAAATCCTGTTGCAATAAAACTTTCGTTGTTAGGTGCCAGATGCAAATAATAACCACCTCTTAAATCCGGTTTTGTTCGATGGAAGCTACCACTAAAATGAGTTTTATAAGGAGTTTTGTTCAAAGAAAACCTAACGTCTCTATAAATTCTAAAAACTTTAAACTTATCAATCGAATCTACTTGATTAAGTTCGTTATACAACTCACTATAAAGTAATTTTACATTAGTTTCAGCAGCTCTGAAATTAGTGATATTTTCTTTGAACCACGGTCGATTATTATGTTTTTTTAATGACTTTAGGAAAAAAAAAACTTCTTTAGATAACATAAAAATTATTTATTAATTATTTTTTTTAATTAGTTCTGTTAAAATACTGGCCCATAACTGCAGAGTCAAATTTATAGGTGGTATTTTTTTCTGATTTATCTAGTTTGTTATTAATAGTTAATCCCCAAAGAACGAGTTCCATGCAAAAGGCTTGGTCTTGGCTGTTTAAATTCCCTGCGTGGTCTTTAATAAGTGCCGTCAGAGGTTTTATAGATCTAAGACTTGAAAAGAATTCGTCATCTGTATCTGTGTAGTTTAGCTCTATAAAGTTGTTGTCAAACCAATGAATCAAGTCTGTGTAGGGAGTCTTTATTCCCTCTTTTTTAAGTTTAGAAATACGCGGAAAGAGATTTTCAAACTGCACCATTACTGCGCTGTCAATAAGTAATTTAGCAACTTCATCAGCCCCTTCTTGTTCGCCTTCGTATACAAGTTCAATTTTTCCTGTTATAGAAGGGATTATTGACATAAAGTCAACTAAACGAATAGTTGTTTTTTCTGAATCGGTTTCAATTAAACGTAATTTTGCAGCAGCCATAAGATTTTCCATTGCACTGATTGTAAGTCGTGCACTCACCCCACTTTTAGCATCTACATATTCACTTTTACGTGCAGTAAATGCGACTTCTTCCAAAAGATCTTTAGCTAAGTTTGGAACTAGGATACTTGCTTTATCTTTTTTAGATATTTTTGCTTCCTGCTCTGTAATTTCACGGGCAAGTGAGATTGTTTTGGGATAATGAGTAAAAATCTGAGATCCAATTCTATCTTTTAAAGGAGTGACGATACTTCCTCTATTAGTGTAATCTTCTGGATTTGCAGTAAATACAAATTGGATATCTAAAGGCAGTCTGAGTTGAAACCCACGAATTTGAATATCTCCTTCTTGTAAGATGTTAAATAAAGAAACTTGTATTCGTGCTTGTAAATCCGGTAGTTCATTTAGAACAAAAATAGATCGGTTTGCCCTGGGAATCATTCCGTAATGCAGGACACGTTCATCAGAGTAGGGTAATTTTAAAGTTGCCGCTTTGATCGGGTCAATATCTCCAATCAAGTCAGAAACGTTCACATCTGGTGTAGCTAATTTTTCAAAAAACCGTCCAGATCTATGCACCCATGATATAGGGGTTTTATCACCCATTTCAGCAATTAAATCTCGTGCATATTTCGAAATTGGTTCATATGGGCTATCATTAATTTCAGAACCCTTTACAACTGGCATATATTCATCCAAAAGGTCAACCATGCTTCTAGCTATCTTTGTTTTTGCTTGACCTCTTAATCCTAATAAGTTTATATGATGACCAGCAATAATAGCTTTTTTTAATTGAGGAACAACTGTATCTTCATAGCCAAAAAGCCCTTCGAACACAGGTTTTTTAGCTTTGATTCTAGCAATTAAATTTGATTGAATCTCTTGGTTAATGGTTTTGCTCTCATAATCAGAGTTTTTTAATTCCTTAAAGGTTATCTCTTTTTTCATATTCTTTTAGTTCTATTTTTTTCGTAATCTTCAAATATCATTTCTCCTAAACCTGATAGTCCAGTTAAGAAAGCTTTTCCTTGGTTTTGTGCTGTGAAAAGTTCTACAAATTGACGTAGATACGGATCTTGGGCAATCATAAAAGTGGTAATGGGAATTTTTAATTTTCTAGCTTGAGCTGCTTTATTTAAACATTTAGAGACGATCATATCGTCCAGTCCATTACTATTTTTGTAAAATTCTCCAGAGGGAAGTTTTATACAACTTGGTTTTCCATCAGTTATCATGAAAATTTGCTTATTTGTATTTCGTTTCCGACGTAAAATATCCATTGCCAGTTCTAGTCCTGCAACAGTATTAGTATGAAAGGGTCCAACTTTTAGATAAGGAAGATCCTTCACCTTAATTGGCCAAGCCTCATTTCCAAATACTATAATATCGATAGAGTCTTTAGGGTATTTTCGATGGATTAGCTCAACAAGTGCCATTGCTACTTTTTTAGCAGGTGTGATTCGGTCTTCACCATATAAAATCATAGAATGACTAATATCAATCATGAGTACAGTACTCATTTGTGCTTTATGCTTTGTTTCTTCAACAATTAAATCATTTTCTGTGAGTCGTAGATCTGAGATACCGTTGTTAATTTGAGCATTCTTTAGGCTTTCGGTCATATTTACGGTCGATAAATCATCTCCAAATTGAAAGGTTCTATTTTCTCCATCTCGCTCATCACCTACCCCAACTTTTGTTGTACTATGATTTCCCAGTCCACTCTTTTTTAACTTTCCAAAAATTTGGTTTAAAGCATAGTCTCTCAAAGCCGATTCAAGTTTGGCAGTAAGTATATTTTTTCCATTTCCATTTCCAGACTTGAGTTGATTAGGATCGATATCTTCTTTGATGTACCCTCGTTTCTTAAGATCCTCTTCAAAATTTTCTAGGTTATAATGGTCATTAAAAATGTTGTATTCGGCATCCAGTGTGTTTAGCCACTCAAAAGCTTCTTCTATATCTCCTGAGGTATGTGTTAGTAGTTCTTTAAATACACCAAACACCCGTTCAAAATCCGAAATATCTTTTTCTATATGTTTAGTAAACGTAAACCCTTTCCCGTAATTAAAATCCATTTCTGCCATCTACACAAATATCGACATATAGAATTATTAAAAGTGTTAAGGAGATATTAATCTTTCGTTATATAAATGAATTTATTTTCTAATACAGAAATTAAATAAAAAATATTCCTATCTGAAGAAGATAAAACTATAGTTTAATATTTTAAAAAAAAGGGAAAGAATAGTTTATGAAATTCTTTTCTTTATATTGTAAAAAAATATTAATTATTAAAAATAAAAATTATGAAAAATTTATTATTATTTATGACTGTAATATTATTTACAGCTTGTCAACAATCAGTTGAACCAAGGATTTCTGACGAAGATATTGCTAGTGCTTTGAAACAAAATGCTGTAAATCTTCAAGAAGCTATTCTAACACAAAACGCAGAAGAATTCAACAAGTATGTTGATAAGAATATCGCTTTTTCAACAGGTGATTCAAACTTAAGCAAGTTTTATATGATGGGAACAGAAACTTTTGATGTTGAACCAACAGCTAAATGGGGAGAATTTGATTTATATGATATCAATGTAGCTCTCTCTCCAGATTCAGAAACTGCTGTACTAACCTTTTACGCTAAAGGGGATTACACTGTAGGGGAAGGAGATAAAGTTGATTATAGCACAAGAGCGTCTTCAGTTTGGGTTTCAACAGAAAATGGTTGGAAAATAATGCATTCAAATTGGGCTCCTTTTGGAGAAGGGAATGGAATACCTGAATAATGAATACAAATTATTAAAAGTTGAAGATTAAAGATTTTTAAATTAAAAAAAAGGAGTTACAGCAATGTAGTTCCTTTTTTATTTACCAATACAGAACTTAGAAAATATGTTACCTAAGAGTTCATCATTTGTTATCTCACCAGTAAGTTCTCCAAAATGATATAAAGCTTGTCTAACGTCTACTGCTAGTAAATCACTAGAAATACCATCTTTCATGCCATTATAAACGTTTTGAACCTCTGTAAGTGCATTGTTAAGCACACTAAAGTGTCTTGAGTTAGTTACTACTGAACTTGAATTATTTACTATACCTAATTCAATATATGAGGAAATTTTATTCTTAACTATATCTATGTTGATATTATCTTTAGCACTAATAGCTATTAAATCATAGTCAGAGAAATTTTCTTTTATAAATGAAGCATTACTTAAGTCAATTTTATTGGCTAAAAGCAGTATATGCTTTTCTGAATAATCAGAAATAATTTTATCAATATTGTTCTTGTAAATATTTAAATTTTGGTCATTAACTCTAGAAGAGTCAATAACATATAAGACAATATTTGATTTATCAATATTTTCAAATGTCTTTCTAATTCCGATAGTTTCTATTTCATCATTAGTAGACCTAATACCAGCGGTATCTATGAATCTAAAGTTGATTCCATTAATAACTAGTTCATCTTCAATAGAATCCCTAGTAGTTCCAGCTATATCACTTACAATAGCTTTTTCTTCGTTTAAAATAGAATTCAGTAGAGTTGATTTACCAGTGTTCGGCTCCCCCACTATGGATATAGGTATTCCTTCTTTAATAACATTACCAAGTGAAAAGGAATCAATTAAATTTTTTAAAGTAGAAATAATCTTAACTAATAAATCTTCAAAAGCTTTCATATTAGCAAACTCAACATCTTCCTCAGAAAAATCAAGCTCTAATTCAATTAATGACGCAAAATTTAATAGCTCTTCTCTTAAAAGTTTAATATCATTACTGAATCCACCACGCATGTGATCCATCGCTATTTTGTGAGAAGATTCACTTGTACTTGAGATTAAATCAGCGACTGACTCTGCTTGGCTTAAATCCATCTTACCATTTAAAAAAGCTCTCAATGTAAACTCACCTGGATCGGCTAATCTACATCCATTTACAGTGAATAAATCGATTATTTTTTGTTGTATAAAAACACTTCCGTGACATGAGATTTCAACGATATTTTCCCCAGTGTAAGATTTAGGTGCTTTAAAAACAGAAATTAAAACTTTATCTAATGTAACACTAGAATCAATAATATAACCTAAGCTAATTGTATGGGTAGTTTGATTAATAAGCTCTACATTATTAACTGGTTTAAATAAACTATTAGAAATCATTATAGAATCCTTACCAGAAAGTCTAATAACAGAAATTGCTCCAATTCCTGGAGGTGTTGCTAAAGCTATTATTGTATCAGTTTTTATCACAAATAAATTTTTAGCAAAAGTAATGAAATTGAATTATAGAATATATATTTATATTTGCCACATGATAAATAAGCTGAATCATTTAATTTCCTTTATTTTTTTATACCCATTGTTTTGGGTGGTATCTAAGCTAAATTTTTATCTTCTTTATAAATTATCTGATTTCTTATTTTACATATTTTATTATGTTATTAGATACAGAAGGGAAACTGTTCGAGATAATCTAAATTTAGTATTTCCAGAAAAAAATAAGCATGAGATAAAAGATCTTGAGCTAAAAACCTATAGAAATTTATCAGATGTGCTTTTGGAAGGTATAAAATTTACAACAATGACTGAAGAAGAAGTAAAAAAAAGGTTTCAGTTCAAAAATGTTGAAGTTTTAAAAGAACTTGAAAAAACAAAACAAGATTTAGTTCTAATGTGTGGACATTATGCAAGTTGGGAATGGGTGTTTATATTAGATAGATTTGTTAGCTATGATATTTATGGTATTTACAAGAAATTGTCTAATCCATATTTTGATAAAATCATCAAAAAATCTCGAAGTAAATTTAATGGTTTTTTAATAAGTACAAAAGAGGCTATTTATACAATAGGTAAAAATGCAAAGGCAAATAAAAACATGAGTCTTTATGGATTTGCATCGGATCAGACTCCAAAGCTAAAAAGAGCTTTTCATTGGGGTGAATTCATGGGAGTTACAGTACCAATACATACTGGAGCTGAAATGCTTGCAAAAAAACATAATCTAGCAATTGCTTTTTTATCAGTTGAAAAGATTAAAAGAGGCTATTACATGACAACATTTGAAAAAATTACTACAACACCTAAAGATTATAAAGATTTTGAAATATCAGATATCTTTATAAAAAAAGTAGAAAAACAAATTAAAAAAGCTCCTGAAAACTACACTTGGACGCACAAAAGATGGAAGCATAAAGATAAAGCTCCAAAGAAATTCTTATAAAAATTTATCCCTAATTTCAGTAATTACACTGTTCGCTAATTGATCTGCGAATTCTTGTGAAGAAGCTTCACTATAAACTCTTATAATTGGCTCGGTATTACTTTTTCTAAGTTGAACCCAAGAGTTTTTAAAATCAATTTTTAAACCATCTACAGTGTCAATTTTTTCACTTGAATATTTATTCACTAAAAACTCTTGTATCGCATCAAAATTTAAATCATCATTTAGTTGAAGTTTTTGTTTACTCATAAAATATAATGGATATTCTTGTTTTAAGTCAAGAATTGAAATATTTTTTTCAGCCAATAAATTTAAAAAGATAGCAATACCAACAAGTGAATCTCTTCCGTAATGTGATTCAGGATATATAACACCACCATTACCTTCTCCGCCTATCACCGCATTATTTTTTTTCATCATCTCTACAACATTTACTTCACCAACAGCACTAGACTCGTATGAGCAACCATGTTTTTCAGTAACATCCCTTAATGCACGTGTGGAACTTAGGTTACTTACTGTAGATCCTGGAGTTTTACTAAGTACAAAATCAGCACAAGCAACAAGAGTATATTCTTCTCCAAAAACACTACCATCTTCACAAACAAAAGCTAAGCGATCAACATCTGGATCAACTACAATTCCAAGATTAGCATTATTTTCTACTACAAGAGATGATAAATCTTTTAAATTTTCTTTTAGTGGCTCTGGATTATGAGGAAAATGTCCATTTGGATCACAATACAACTCTATTACCTCTACCCCAAGTTTATTTAGAAGTTTTGGGACAGCTATACCTCCTGTTGAATTTACAGCATCGACAACAACTTTAAAATTTGCTGATTTAATTTTATTAACGTTAATAATGTCTAAAGACAAAACCTGATCAATATGGATATCGATATAGTTATCGACTTCAATGATTTTACCTAAACTATCCACTTCATTGTATTTTAAATTAGCGCTTTCAGCTAATTTTAAAATTTCAACACCATCATTAGAGTTTAAAAATTCACCTTTACTATTTAATAACTTTAACGCATTCCATTGTTTTGGATTATGACTTGCAGTAATAATTATACCACCACTTGCATTTTCTAATGGAACGGCTATTTCAACTGTTGGAGTTGTAGAAAGACCAATATCTATTACATCAAAACCTAAACCAACCAATGTATTCATAACAAGATTTTGGACCATGGATCCTGAAATTCTTGCATCTCTACCTATTACAATTTTATTGTTATCACAATGATTTCTGATCCAAATTCCATAAGCAGAAGCAAACTTTACAACGTCTAATGGAGTTAAATTATCACCTACTACCCCACCAATAGTACCTCTAATACCAGAAATTGATTTAATTAATGTCATTTATTATTATTTTTTACAAATATAACACATCATAGTTTTAATTCTAATTTTGAATAAGTATTTTAGAAGAAAATTGCACCAAATCATGACCTATCGATACATATTTATAATACTTATATTTTTTCAGTTTAGTTGTAATAAAAATACCATCGAAAGAGGGGTTATTTCAGAGAATGCAATGGTTGTAACTGCTAGAGAAGAAGCTTCTAAAATAGGGATTGAAATATTAAAAAAAGGTGGTAATGCTTTTGATGCAATGGTAGCAACAGAACTAGCACTAGCTGTTGCATATCCTTATGCTGGAAATATTGGTGGTGGTGGATTCATGGTTTTTAGAAAAAACAATGGAGAAGTTGGAGCATTAGATTACAGAGAAAAAGCTCCAATTGGAGCTACAAAAGATATGTATCTAGATAAGAATAATAATGTGATTGAAGGGCTTAGTACTATTGGTGGTTTAGCAGTTGGGATTCCCGGAACAATTGCTGGGGTATTCGAAGTTTATGAGAAATATGGTACTCTTACCATTGAAGAAATATTTCAACCAGTAATTGATTTAGCATTAAAAGGAGTCATAGTTACAAAAAAACAAGATGCTAGATTAAAAGAATATTATTCACAAATTAACAATAATAAAACTTTTTGGAACGGGACTGAGAATATTCAGTACGATAAATCTAGTTTATGGGAAAAGATTTGGAATGAAAAAGACACGATAAAGTATACTGCTTTAGCAAAAACATTAAAAAGGATAATGTTAAATGGTAAAGAAGAGTTTTACGAAGGTAAAACCGCTAGTGAATTAGTTAAGTTTATTCAGAAAAATGGAGGAATAATAACTATGGAAGATTTAAAATTATATAAACCAAAATGGAGAAAACCAATAGTTTTTGAATATGATGATTTAAAAATAATATCCATGTCTCCCCCCTCTAGTGGTGGTATTTGTTTAGAGCAGATCATGAAAATGATTAACCGTTTTGATCTTCAAAAATATGGGCACAATGATATAGACTATATAAAAGTATTAGTTGAAGCAGAAAGAAGAGCTTATGCAGATAGGAGTTATTATTTAGGAGATCCTGATTTTAATGAAATTCCATATAAAGAAATAACTAGTGATGAGTACTTGTCGTCAAGAATGAAAGATTTTTCATTTTCTTCACCTACTCTATCAAAAGACTTAAACCCTGGAAATATAAATATTATTGAAAGTAATGAGACTACTCATTACTCTATATTAGATCAATTTGGAAATTCGGTTTCTGTTACAACTACTTTAAATGCTGCATACGGATCTAAATTATATTCTGATGAACTAGGATTTTTTTTAAATAATGAGATGGATGACTTTAGCAGTAAGCCTGGTGTTCCAAATATGTATGGACTTATTGGTTCTAAAATAAATAGAATTGAACCGGGTAAAAGAATGCTTAGCTCAATGACACCAACAATAGTTGAAAAAAATAATGATTTATACATGGTTTTAGGCACACCTGGTGGGTCAACTATCATTACATCAGTTTTACAAACAATATTAAATGTACATGAGTTTAAAATGAGTATGCAACAAGCAGTTAATGCACCTAGATTTCACCACCAATGGTTGCCTGATGTAGTATTATTCGAGACAACTGGATTTGATAAAAAAACTACAGATAAGTTAGCTGCAGATGGGTATAAAACTCATTTTGACAGCTCTAAAGTAACATCAAAAGTTGAAGGTATTCTAATTTTAGATGATGGCAAAATTGAAGGAGGCGCAGATAAAAGAGGTGATGACAAAGCCGTTGGATTCTAAAAATTTAATCTCCTAATTTTATTACAATAAATCGCATAAAATTGTAGATTTACATAATGAAAGAAATGGTGGGTAAAATTGAGATTAAAGGAGCTAAATCACACAATTTAAAAGATATTGATGTTTCTATTCCAAGAGATAAATTAGTAGTTATTACAGGTTTGTCTGGAAGTGGTAAATCTTCCTTAGCATTTGACACAATATATGCAGAGGGTCAAAGAAGGTATATTGAAACCTTTTCTTCTTATGCTCGACAGTTTTTAGGGAATCTTGAAAGACCGGATGTTGATAAAATTGATGGATTATCCCCTGTTATTGCTATTGAACAAAAATCTACAAATAAATCTCCAAGATCTACAGTTGGAACCATTACTGAAATTTATGATTTTTTAAGATTACTGTTTGCTAGAGCTAGTGAAGCTTATAGTTACAATACCAATAAAAGAATGATCAGCTATTCAGACGATCAAATAATAGAATTAATTAAAGAAAATTATTCGAACAAAAAAGTTATTCTTTTATCACCTGTTATTAAATCTAGAAAGGGTCACTACAGAGAATTATTTGAACAAATAAGTAAGCAAGGTTTTACTCAAGTTAGAATTGATGGAGAAATTGTTGATTTAGTAAAAGGCCTGAAACTAGACCGGTATAAAATCCATGACATTGAAATTGTAATTGATAAATTAAAACTTAATAAAGATATCAATAACCAAAAAAGATTATTAGAAAGTATTAAAACGGCAATGTATCATGGTGAAGGAACAATAATGTTAGTCGACATATTGGACAACTCTTTTAGATACTTTAGTAAAAATTTAATGTGTGAAGCTACGGGATTATCATACCAGAATCCAGAGCCAAATAATTTCTCCTTTAATTCTCCAAAAGGAGCTTGTAAAGATTGTAATGGAATTGGTAATGTTAATGTGGTTAATATTGACAAGATTATTGTTGACAAAAATAAATCTATTGAAAATGGAGGAATTTCAGTTTTAGAAAACAAGAAAGGGTCTTGGATTTATAAGCAAATTGAAACAATAGCTAAAAAACATAAATTTAATTTAAAGGACCCTATTAAAAACATCCCTAAAAAAGCAATTGAGATGATTCTTTATGGTGGTAAAGATGACTTCATAGTTGAAAGTAAATCGCTGGGAGTTAAAAGGGAATACAAGATTGATTTTGAAGGTATTATTAATTTTATTAAATATCAGTTTGATAATGCTGAATCGATGTCTATTAAAAGATGGGCCAAAAACTATATGAATAGCGTTAAGTGTGAAAAATGTAATGGAAAAAAGTTAAAAAAAGAGTCTCTCTACTACAAATTAAACAATCTCAATATTGACGATTTGGTTAATAAAGACATATCAGATCTTTTAGATTGGTTCAATAATTTAGAAGATAATCTCTCTGAAAATCAAAGAAAAATTTCAGAAGATATAAACAAAGAAATAAAAAGTAGGTTACAGTTTTTGATTAATGTTGGGTTGGATTATCTAACCTTAAGTAGAAGTGCAAAAACCCTCTCTGGAGGTGAAAGTCAAAGAATTAGATTAGCTACTCAAATAGGTTCTCAATTAGTTGGAGTTTTATACATTTTAGATGAACCTAGTATTGGTCTTCATCAAAGAGACAACGAGAAGTTAATAAAATCTCTAGAATCCCTTAGAGATATTGGAAATTCTATTATTGTTGTTGAGCATGATAAGGATATGATGGAGAGTGCAGATCATATAATAGACATTGGACCTTTTGCTGGTAAACATGGTGGAGAAATAATTTCTCAAGGGAAATTAAGTGATATTAAAAAAAGTAGTTCATTGACCGCTGATTATTTAAATAATATTAGACAAATTGTTCAACCAACTAAAAGAAGAAAGGGGAACTCAAAAAAAATCATATTAACAGGGTGTACGGGAAATAATTTAAAAAATGTAAGTCTTTCTATTCCTTTAAATAAAATGATTGGTGTAACGGGGGTTTCTGGGAGTGGTAAGTCGTCCCTTATAAACGAAACCTTATATCCAATAATGAATAACTATTATTATAATGGTTTCAAAGATATACTGCCATACAAATCGATAAAAGGTCTGGAACATATTGATAAGGTTATCGATATAAATCAATCTCCGATTGGAAGAACACCAAGAAGTAACCCTGCAACATATACTGGTTTGTTTTCGGAAGTTAGAAACTTATTCTCTAAAGTTCCTGAATCATTAATTAGAGGTTATAAACCTGGAAGGTTCAGTTTTAATGTAACCGGTGGAAGATGTGAAAACTGCAAAGGAGGTGGATTAAGACTTATAGAGATGAACTTTTTGCCAGATGTATTTGTAGAATGTGAAGTATGTTTAGGAAAAAGGTTTAACAGAGAAACATTAGACATAAGGTACAAAGGAAAATCCATTAGTGACGTGCTGCAAATGACAATAAATGAAGCAGTAAGCTTTTTTGAACATATACCAAAAATTTATAAAAAACTAAAAACAATACAAGACGTTGGATTAGGTTATATAAGCTTAGGACAACAAAGCACTACATTGTCAGGCGGTGAAGCACAAAGAATTAAACTTGCAAGTGAGTTATCCAAAATTGATACAGGTAATACATTTTATATTTTAGATGAACCTACCACTGGTTTACACTTTGAGGATATAAGAGTTCTTATGATTGTGTTAAATAAACTTGTAGATAAAGGAAATACCGTTTTAGTTATTGAACATAATTTAGATGTGATTAAAATGGTAGATCATATTATTGATATTGGTCCCGAAGGAGGTAAAAAAGGTGGTAATATTATTTTTGAAGGAAAACCAGAAGAAATAGTTAAGAATAAAAAGAGCTACACAGGACAGTTCTTAAAAAAAGAATTAAATTAGAGAAAAAAGAACTATGTCTAGATTAAACCCAAAAGGATGGAACGAAATAAAAACCAATGACTCATGGGCCATATTTAAAATTATGGGGGAGTTTGTTCAAGGTTTTGAAAAAATGAGTAAAATAGGTCCTTGTGTTTCAATATTTGGATCAGCAAGAACTAAAAGAGAAGATAAATATTACGAGCTATCAGTTGAAATTGCTAAAAGTATTGTTAGTTCTGGATACGGAGTAATTACTGGTGGTGGTCCAGGCATTATGGAGGCTGCTAATAAAGGAGCTAAAGAAAATAATGGAAGATCAGTTGGTCTTTGTATTGAGTTACCATTTGAGCAGTTTGATAACGTGTACATAGATGATGATAAAAAAATTGATTTTGATTACTTTTTTGTTAGAAAAGTTGTATTCATGAAATACTCACAAGGTTTTGTTGTCATGCCAGGGGGTTTTGGAACTTTAGATGAGTTATTTGAGGCAATTACTCTAATACAAACACATAAAATTGAAAAATTTCCAATAATTTTAGTTGGAACTAAATTTTGGTCTGGATTATTAAGTTGGATTAAAGAAACGCTACTTAATGAAACAAATAACATTAGTGAAAAAGATTTAGAATTGATTCATGTAGTTGATACAAAAGAAGAAGTTATAGAAATATTAGAGAAATTTCATAAAAGTTTTGGTCTTAGTCCTAACTTTTAAAAAGTTAAATTTTGAAAAAAATTCTAACCCCATTATTTACGCTGTTTAGCTTGATATTGTTAAGTCAATATGACATAAAAATTAAAGCAGAATTAGATACAATTACAAATACTTTAAAATTAGAGCAAGAAATAAAAATAATTCAATCAAACAATATTAATCAAGATTTAATATTTCTTCTTGATTGGAATAATAGCTTTAATTCAAAAGAAACTCCTTTAGCTAAAAGTTTTACAGAAGAATACATTAAAACCTATCATTTAGCCAAAAAAAAAGAACGTGGATTTACAAACATAAAATCTATTAAAAATGGCAATGATAAAAATTTGAATTTTTTTAGACTAAAAACTAATCAAGATGTTATTGCTGTAAAACTAGATTCATCAAGTTCAATTTTAAATGTTGAATATGAAATTAAGATTCCAAGCAAAAAATTTACCGGATTTGGATATAGTAAATTGAAAGAATATTATTTGCAATACTGGCATTTAGTTCCATCTATCAAAATGGACAAGTGGAACTTTTATAGTAATAAAAATTTAAATGACATTCCAACCTCAAAATATAATATTACAGAGCTAGAAATTAAAACACCTGAAAACTACAAGATTACTACTGAGTTGAAACAAAGTAAAAATGAATTGTTAAAAGATGGGTTTAAATACACCTACTGGCAATCTAAAAAACTCTACGATCCAAAAATATATATTGAGAAGAAGGAATCTTTTAGTAAACTAAAAGGAACAAAAAATATATTTAGCAACTACAATCGAAGTAATGAAAAAATAAGTAACAATCAAACTGAGAAAAGCAATATTAAGGTTATAGAATTTTTAAAAAATGAGTTGAATATAACTTTAGAGAATAAATTTATACTTAATAAATCAGATTATAAAGAAAATAAAATATATGATTTAAATATTTTAAATGAAATTCTAGAAGTTTATCCGAATGAATTTATATATGAATTGCAACTACTAAAAGTTTTACTTAGTAAAATATTAGATAACTTATTAATAACTAATCCAAGAAAAGAATATTGGATAAAAGATGGAATTCAAACATACATGTTGATTGAATATGTAAACAAGAAATATCCAAGTATTACGCTAGCTGGAAATTTATCTAAATTTCCAGGATTAAAAAGCTTATACGCTTCAAAATTGAAATACAATGAAAAATACTTTCTTAGTATTACTCATATGGACAGGATTAATAACACCCAGAGTTTAGAAACGCCTAAAGATTCATTGTTGAAGTTCAATGAAAAAATAGCAAACAAACACAAATCTGGTTTATTACTACAAAACCTTGTACCGGAGGATAGAAAAAGTGATTTTTCTAATATAATTAAAAACACTCTAAAATTAAAAAAAATAAATTCAGTTTCATATTTTAAAAATGAGTTAAAAAAGAAATTTGATTACGATAATGCCTATATAGATTCTATCCTAAAGTTAAAGACAATTGATCATCTAAATTATTTTTCTAAAAAGAGTAAAAAATCACAAAATTCAAAACACAAACCATACAAGCTTAAATTAGGAAAAGATATTGAAGATCCTGATTTCAACCATATCTACATCACTCCAATTGTCAGTTATAAAAACATATATGATGGAGTAAATATAGGAGCACAAATTCATAATAAATCAATTTTTAAAAAAGAATTTAATTATAAATTTAAACCGCTCTATAGTGTAAATTCTAAAGAGATTTCTGGATCTGCAATCGTTTATAAAACAAAAAATGTTCGAAACAAAAATCTGTTTATGATAAACTATGGACTTTATGCAAATATCAGTTCATATGACCAAAACTCATTAGCTAAAATATATACCCCATTTATAAATTTTAATTTTAGAGAAAGTTCCAATTTAAGAGAAAATAAGTTAAATTCATTAAATGCTAGATATTTAAAAATATCTAATAATGGAGATTCAAATATCACTCCAGAATACCAGGTTTTTAATCTGAAATACACAAGTCTTAAGTCAGGGGTAATAAATCACAAAAAATGGTTTGTAGATTATCAACTTTCAAAAGAATTTTCTAAAATATCCTTCAGTTATGAGTTTAGAAAATTATTTAAAAGTAATAGAGAATTAAACATTCGCTTATTTTCTGGGTATTTTATTAGTAATAAAAATATTAACAACAATTACTTTGATTTCTCTTTGGATCGCCCTACAGATTATTTGTATGATTATAATTATTATGGTAGATCGGAAAATAATGGGTTTTTTAGTCAACAAATAATAATGGCTGAAGGTGGGTTTAAATCAAAACTGACAAGATCAAGTACCAATAACTTTATATCAACAATCAACTTAAGTTCTACTTTATGGAAAAACTTATTAATATATGTTGATTTGGGAGTGTTAAATTCCAAAACAAATAAATCTTTTAAAATGGTTTATGACTCTGGTGTTCGATTTAATATAATAGCAGATTATTTTGAAATTTACTTTCCAATCAAATCAAGTAATGGTCTTGAAATAAAAGGCCCAAATTATAAAGAGAAAATTAGATTTTTATTCACTTTCGAACCTGATGTGCTTTTAGGATTATTTAGAAGGAAATGGTACTAAAGTTAATTACTGAAATTGCGTACAAGGGATAGATTAACTACATTTGCAAAATCTTAACTACCTAAATTAATGACAAAAATTTCTAAAGAAGTTAATCCAGTCTTGTCTTACAAAGATTTTATTGATGAAGTCATTAATGATTATAAAATTGCTGTAACAAGTAGAGAATGTAGTATTCTTGGAAGAAGAGAAGTTTTAACTGGAAAAGCTAAATTTGGAATCTTTGGAGATGGAAAAGAAGTTCCTCAACTAGCAATGGCTAAGTCTTTTAAAAATGGTGACTTTAGATCAGGGTACTATAGAGATCAGACTTTTATGATGGCTATCGGAAAACTAACATCTTTAGAGTTTTTTGCAGGATTATACGCACATACTGATATAGATTTTGACCCAATGAGTGCTGGTAGACAAATGGGGGGACATTTCACTACTCATAGTTTAGATGAACATTATGAATGGAAAGACTTAACTGCACAAAAAAATTCAAGTTCAGATATATCTCCTACAGCTAGTCAAATGCCTAGATTATTGGGTTTAGCCCAAGCATCAAAATTATATAGACATAACAAAGAATTTAATTCCAAAAAGTTTTCTAAAAATGGTAATGAAATTGCATGGGGAACAATAGGCAACGCGAGTACAAGTGAAGGATTGTTTTTTGAAACTATTAATGCTGCTGGAGTATTACAAGTGCCTATGATTACAAGTATTTGGGATGATGAATACGGAATTTCTGTACATGCTAAACATCATACAACTAAAGAAAATATTTCTGAAATACTTAAAGGGTTCCAAAGAACAAGTGAAAAAGATGGATATGAGATAATGGAGGTTAAAGGCTGGGACTATGTAAACTTAATTAAAGTTTACGAAAAAGCTGAAAAAACCTGTAGAGAAAATCATACACCTGTTTTAATTCATGTTACTGATTTGACTCAACCATTAGGACACTCCACATCTGGATCCCATGAGAGATATAAGGACGTTGATCGTTTAGATTGGGAGAATCGATTTGATTGTAACACAAAAATGAGGGAGTGGATAATTTCAAATAATATTAGCACAGATGATAAGTTAATAGAGTTAGAAAAAACAATAAAAAAACAAGTCAAGCAAGACAAAGCAAAAGCTTGGAAAGCTATTATTTCAATAACCAAAAATAATAGAGATGAATTATTGAAAATAATACATAAAATAGATAGTAGATTTATTTCTGAAAAAGTAAAAATATTAGTAAACTCATTAACAAGCATAAATGAACCTAATAAGAAAGATGTAATTTCAACAGCTAGAAAAATAATTCATAACTTAAACAAAGTCGATTTAAGTATGAAAAGAGAGCTAATTAATTGGATAGGTGCTAATGATAGCGTCAATTATTCTGATTACAGCTCTCATCTATACAGTCAATCTATATACAGTCCTTTAAATATAAAAGAAGTAAAACCTAAATATAGTTATGATTGTAAGGAAGTTGATGCAAGAATTATATTGAGAAATAATTTTGATAAAATATTAGAAAATAATAAAAACGTAATCATCTTTGGTGAAGATACTGGTAAAATTGGTGATGTAAATCAGGGTTTAGAAGGTTTACAAAAAAAATATGGAGATGTTAGAGTTGCAGACACTGGTATTCGTGAGGCTACAATAATTGGACAAGGTATTGGACTTTCGTTAAGAGGCTTAAGACCAATTGCTGAAATTCAGTACTTAGATTACTTATTGTATGCTATTCAAATTATAAGTGATGACTTAGCCACACTACACTACAGGACCAAAGGAAAACAGAAAGCCCCGATGATCATAAGAACTAGAGGGCACAGATTAGAGGGTATTTGGCATTCAGGATCACCTTTAGGTGGAATTGTTAATTTTTTGAGAGGTATATACGTTTTAGTTCCTAGAAACATGACTAAAGCAGCAGGATTTTATAATACAATGTTAGATAGTGATCAGCCTTGCCTGTTAATTGAATGTTTAAACGCATATAGAGTTAAAGAAAAGGAGCCTTCTAACCTATCTGAGATAAGGACACCAGTAGGTGTTGTTGAAACAATTAACTCTGGAGAAGATATCACAGTAGTTTCGTATGGTTCTACTTTAAACTTAATACAAGAGCTTATACAAGAATTATCTGAATTTAACATATCAATAGATTTAATAGATGTTCAAACCCTAATCCCTTTTGATATCGAAAAAGGAATATCAAAAAGTGTTTCAAAAACAAATAGATTACTAATAATTGACGAAGATGTTCCTGGTGGTGGTACAGGTTTTATATTAAGTGAATTGATTTCTAAACAAAATATTTATAACTTTTTAGATAGTGAACCGAAAATATTAAGCGCAAAGAACCATAGACCTGCTTACGGAACTGATGGAGATTATTTTTCTAAACCTTCAAAAGATGATGTTTTTGAAAAAATTTACGAGATGATGAATGAATCAAATCCTCATCAATATCCAAAATTAATGTAATAATTTAAATATTAATTCTTTAAGTATATCAGAATTAGATGTATTATTAGCTCCTAGACCTTTAGATTTCAAATCAAATTCTCTTAATATTGATATTTTAGTAGAAATGCTTTTCATAGAGTAATTTCTTGCAGCTGAAGAATAATCTTTAACGAAATAGGGGTTCACTTTTAGTGCAGATGCTACTGATCTATCTGATTTGTCTAGAAGGCTGTGATATGTAAATAGTTTAATAAAAAAATCAAAAACTAAAGATATAACCACAACCAAAGGATTAGACTTAGGGTTCTTAGAAAAGTAATCAATTATTTTCATGCATTTAAATAAATCTCTTTCGCCGATTGCTTTTCTTAATTCAAACACATTAAACTCTTTAGAGATTCCTATGTATTTTTCAATATCGTCCTGATTAATTGTTTTATTTTTTCCCTTTAAGACAATTAACTTATCTAATTCATTTGCAATTTTATTAATTTCTGTACCTAATAATTCTGTGATTAAAAAGGTAGATTTTTTATCAATATTAAATTCGAAAGATTTTAAATATGAGATAATCCACTCATGAGCTTGATTATCATATAATTTTTTACTTTCATAAACCAAACCATTTTTTAAAATGGCTTTATAAATTACTTTTCTTTTATCTAGAGACTTATGTTTAAAATTTAAAACTAGTATAGTTGAAGTTAAAGGATTATTTACATAATTAATTAAATCATCTAGAGAGTTTCCTTCAGCGTCTTTTTTTAAAAGATCTTGAGCCTCCTTAACAATAACTAGCTTTCTTTCAGACATTACAGGATATTGCTTAGATATTGAAATTATATCACTTATTAATGTATCTTTTCCGTAGAGAATATTTAAATTAAAATCCTTCTCATGATCTTGAAGAGAATTATTTTGAATTAGTTTCGTTAAATAATCGATATAGTATTCTTCTTCACCCATAAATAAGTAAACAGGTGAATAAGTGTTATTTTTTATATCATTTTCTATTTGTTTAATTAAATTCATAAAAAAATACGAAATTTGTATTATGTTGAAATTAGAATTTCCAAATTATACATTTAAAATCAGAAATAATGGAAATGGAGACTATATTTTTGATGAAATTAGAAAAAAATATATTAAGCTAACTAAAGAAGAGTGGGTTAGACAGAATTGTGTTAAATTTCTAATAAATGAAAAGAATTTTCCTAGTTTATTAATTAATATTGAAAAGACTATAAAAATAAATAAACTAGCCAAAAGGTATGACATTGTTGTGTATAAACCAGATGGAGGAATTAAGTTATTAGTTGAGTGTAAATCACCTGAAATTAAAATAAATCAAAAGACTTTTGACCAAATCGCTATTTACAACATGAATTTAAAATCTGAACTACTGATGGTTACAAACGGATTAGAACATTACTATTGTGAAATTAATTACAAAAGTAAATGTTACACTTTTTTAAAGGATATTATAAATTAGATGAGATTAGCTATTGTAATATTAAATTGGAATGGGATAAAACTTTTAAAAAAGTTTTTGGACCCATTAATACGCTACAATGACAGTGAAAATGAAATTTATATAATTGATAATAAATCTAGTGATGATTCAATAGATTATATTAAATCTAATTTTCCCAGTATAAAAATTATTGAAAATAAAAAAAATTATGGTTATGCCAAAGGTTATAATCAGGGTCTAATGAAAGTTAATGCCGATATTTTCTGTTTATTAAATAATGATGTAGAGGTAACTCAAGATTGGACTAAACCCATAATGAATGAATTTGGAACCAATCCTATTATAGCCGCTATTCAACCTAAAATATTAAATTATAAAAACAAAGATTATTTTGATTACGCTGGTGCAGCTGGAGGCTTTATTGATTGCTTAGGTTATCCCTATTGTGATGGACGTGTTCACAATATTATAGAAAAAGACAACAAGCAATATGATTACAACAAAGACATATTTTGGGCCTCTGGAGCCTGTTTATTCATAAGAAAAGATGTTTTCATCAAATTAAAAGGCTTCGATGAATCCTTTTTCAATCATATGGAAGAGATTGATTTATGTTGGAGGATATTAAAAAGTGGATACAAAATTAAATATGTATACAAATCCAAAGTATTTCATGTTGGAGGAGCTACTCTAGATTATAATAATCCAAAAAAAACATTTTATAATTTCAGAAATAGCCTTTTCACAATTATAAAAAATTCGGAAAAAAACCTTTTCATTACACTTTTATTTAAAATGATAGTTGATGGATTAATTGGGTTTTACTTTCTGTTGACATTTAAATTTCAACATCTATTAGCAATAATCAAAGCTCACTTTGCGTTTTATTGTCAAATACCAAGGTTAATTAAACAAAGACAACATACAGATTCCAACTTAAAAGGTTTTGAATCTACTTTTTTAATTATAAAGTATTTTAAGTTAAAATTTGTTAAGTTTTTTAGTAATTAAGTTTAGCTTTTTTTTACTTTTACATTATTAGTTTAATTTTTTTAAAAATATCAGATGAAAAAACCAATTTTATTAAGTTTACTAACTGTTTTGATTTTAAGTTCTTGTGTTACCAAAAAAGAATACACATCATTAGAAAATAAACATAGAAAAACTCAGGATTTATTAAATACAGCTACTGTGAAATTGAATGCTTGTATTGAAGAAAAAGCATCAGCTGTTGCATTATCAACTGCCTATAAGGATCAGGTAGAAGATTTAAGAAGAACTACTCGTGATTTAATGGTTAGCACAAAAGATTTAACAATATTAACTTCGAAAGGAGCTGATAATTTGGAAAGATCATTAGAAAGTATGAAAGAAAAAGATCTGAAAATTTCAAGATTACAAGATGCCGTTAACAAAAAAGATAGTGTAACCTTCGCTTTAGTAACAAGCCTAAAGAAAGAAATTGGAATAAACGATCCAGATATAGAGGTTAATGTTGAAAAAGGAGTGGTATTTATTTCTCTTTCAGATAAGTTATTATTTAAAAGTGGTAGCTATGTTGTAACTGAAAGAGCAAAAGAAATTCTTGCTAAAGTTGCAACTGTTGTAAATTCAAAACCTGACTTTGAATGCATGGTTGAGGGACATACAGATAGCCAATCTTTTCAAAAAGGAGTTTTATTAGACAATTGGGATTTAAGTGTGAAAAGATCTACATCTATAGTTCGTGTTTTAGAAACATTAGATGTTAATCCTAAAAAATTAATTGCAGCAGGTAGAAGTTTCCATGTTCCTTTAGTGGATAATGAAACGGCAACAAATAGATCAATTAACAGAAGAACTAGAATTGTTATAATGCCAAGTATTGATCAGTTTTATGATATGATTGAAAAAGAAATGAAAAGTATGACTGAATAAGTTTAGTTGCTTTTATTTAAAAAAAGAGGTTTAACATATGCTAAGCCTCTTTTTTTTATCCTATAATTTTAAGTTTTGCAAATCTTAGGAGCAACTTTTTTAATCCCCCATTTTCAAATTTGATTTCTGCCTTTACATCGGCTCCTCTTCCTTCAATGTTAATGACCTCTCCTTTTCCAAATCTAATATGCTCTACAACATTACCAACTACTAGCTTATTGTCAAATAAATTACTCTTATTTGAATTATCTAAAAGTTTCTTAAAGTTACCCTTAGGTTTTGGAGTTACTTTCTTAAACCTAAGCTTATTAAAGCTAGGTTCGTTGTTAGACTTAGTTCTAATTAAAGGTCTAAACTTATTTTCATTTATTGAAGTTAAGATATCTAAATACTCCTCATTTATTTCATCAATAAACCTACTAGGTTCAGAATCGGTTAATTTACCCCATCTGTACCTAGATAGAGCATAAGATAAATAAGCTTCTTTTTCAGCTCTCGTCAAAGCAACATAAAATAATCTCCTCTCCTCCTCTAAGTCATTCCTAGAATTTAAATTCATTGCACTAGGAAAAAGATTTTCCTCTAAACCAACAATATAGACAATAGGGAATTCTAAGCCTTTAGCTAGATGAATTGTCATTAAAGCAACTTTATTAGTGTCTTGATCATCTTTATCTAAATCTGTTGCTAATGCGACATCTTCAAGAAATTCACTTATTGATCCAGTTGATTCAGGAATTTCTTTTTGAATTTCAACAAAATCTTTAATACCATTCAACATTTCTTCGATATTTTGAATCTTTGCTTGGTCTTCAATTGAGGTTAAAGCACTATACGTTTTAATGATTCCTGTATCGTTTACAACCTCATTTGCAATATCAAAAGCATTTTTAGTTTTTGCTGAAATTTTAAAAGTTTCAATAATATTGATGAAGTTTATAATTTTTAATTTTATACCTGAACTAATATTTACATCTGATTTATCTAATTCTTTACATAAATTATAAAGAGATATATTTAAGTTATTTGCAGCTATAACTAATTTATTAATTGTTGTCTGACCAATACCTCTAGTCGGAAAATTGATAACTCTTTTAAAAGCTTCTTCATCATTTTCGTTTATAATTAAACGTAAATATGCCAAAACATCTTTTATTTCCTTTCTCTGATAAAATGAAAGTCCCCCATATACTCTGTATGGAATATTTCTTTTTCTTAGAGAATCTTCAAAAGCTCTGGATTGAGCATTAGTTCTATATAAAATTGCAAAATCTTTATTTTGTAACTGTTTAGAGTTTTTATTTTCAAATATAGAACTTGCTACAAATCTCCCTTCTTCACCATCAGTTAATAGTCTATTTACTTTAATCTTACTACCTTCATCATTATCAGTCCAAACAACCTTCTCTAATCTTTTTTGATTCTTTTCAATTAAGCTATTAGCAGCTTTCACTATGTTCTTAGTAGATCTGTAGTTTTGCTCTAATTTAAATAATTTAACATCATCGTAATCTTTTTGAAAATTTAATATGTTGTTAATATTAGCACCCCTAAATCCATAAATACTTTGCGCATCATCCCCTACAACACAAATATTTTGAAACTTATCAGAAAGGGCTTTCACAATTAAATATTGTGAGTGATTTGTATCTTGATACTCATCTACCAAAACATACCTAAACATATTTTGATACTTTGATAAAACTTCTGGAAATCTGGATAGTAACTCATTTGTTTTTAGAAGTAAATCATCAAAATCCATTGCTCCAGATTTAAAACACCTGTTAACATACTCAGAGTATATATCTATAAGTCTGGGTCTACGGGCTTGTCTATCTGCCTCTATTAATTCATTATTTGAGTTGTATGCTTTTACAGTGATAAGACTGTTTTTATAGCTAGAGATTCTAGAGTATATCTGCTTATATTTATAAATCTCTTTGTCGAGATTTAACTCTGATATTATAGAAGAAACAAGTTTTTGGGAATCTTGAGTATCGTAAATAGTAAAATTAGAGGGGTAACCTAATTTATCTGCTTCAATTCTTAATATTTTAGCAAATACAGAATGAAAAGTTCCTATCCATAAATTTTTAGATTCATTATCTTCTAGCATAGAAGATATTCTTTCTTTCATTTCTTTCGCTGCTTTGTTAGTAAAAGTTAGAGCTAAAATATTAAAAGCATCTACCCCTTTACTCATTAAATAAGCAATTTTATAAGTTAAAACTCTGGTTTTTCCAGAACCAGCACCAGCAATAACGATCATTGGCCCATCTGTCTGAAGTGTAGGTTCTAATTGAGAAGGATTTAAATTCTGTAGTAAGTTATTCAATTATTAAAATTTAAAAGTGAAATTAGATAATGTAATGGATATTATAATAATATATATCTAATAATTATGAACAATTTAATATCCATATTAATTACAGAAATCAGCTAAAAAATATTATTTTTATTTAAATGAATTCTAATTTACTAAATACACCTATTGATTATTTAAAAGGACTAGGTGCTAATAGATCTGAGATAATAAAAAAAGAATTAAAGATCTTTGATTATAAAGGTTTGGTAAATCTATTTCCTAACAGATACATTGATAAGTCTAAATATTATAAAATCAAAGAACTCCCTAATTTTAGCTGTGATGTTCAAATAATAGGAGAAATTTCAAATATTAGTGAAATAGGCATAGGAAGAAAAAAAAGGTTAGTAGCACATTTCAACGATGGAGAAAAAGAAATTGAACTAGTATGGTTTAAATCTGTAAAATGGTTAAAGAAGAGTTTACTCCTAAATACTAAATACATAGCATTTGGAAAATTAAATTTTTTCGCCAACAAAGTATCTATTCCTCATCCAGAACTTGAATTATATAATACAGAAAATATAAGTCAAAGATTAAAACTTCAACCAATCTATCCTTCTACAGAAAATCTTGTAAAAAAAGGTATTAGCAATAAAGTCATTTCTAAGCTAGTAAAGTCTTTGCTATTTGATGTAAAATTAAAGTTTAAAGAAACTCTTCCTGATTATTTAATTGAAGAATTAAAGTTATTAGATAAAAATAGTTCTATCTACAATGTACACTTCCCAGAAAATAATGAATTATTATCAGAAGCAATAAGAAGATTAAAATTCGAAGAATTATTATATCTACAAATTCAACTATTAAAAAAAAATATAAATAGAAAAGATAAAATCAAGGGATATAACTTTAATATAGTTGGAAATAATTTTAATAAATTTTATAATAAAATCCTTCCCTTTGAATTAACAAGTGCTCAAAAAAAGGTTTTAAAAGAAATTAGAAATGACCTTGGTAGTAATGCACAGATGAATAGACTATTACAAGGAGATGTAGGGTCAGGAAAAACCATAATAGCATTTATGACCATTTTAATAGCGCTAGATAATGGATTTCAAGCTTGTTTAATGGCACCAACTGAAATTTTGTCAGTACAACATTATGAAGGTTTTATTGAAATGTCTAAATTACTAAATATCAATATATTAATACTAACAGGTTCAACAAAAGCTTCAGAAAAAAAAGAGATATATAAAGCCTTAGAACTAGGTGAAATTGATATTATCATTGGAACTCATTCTCTCATTCAAGACAAGGTTGTTTTTAAAAATTTAGGCCTCGCTATAATTGATGAGCAACATAAATTTGGAGTAGCGCAAAGAAGTAAGCTTTGGGCAAAAAGTAGTACTCCTCCACACATACTAATTATGACAGCTACCCCAATCCCAAGAACATTAGCAATGAGCGCTTATGGAGATCTTGACATATCACTAATTGATGAGCTACCCCCAGGAAGACGTGAAATTACCACTGTACATAGATATGACAGTAATAGATTGAGTGTATTTAAGTTTATTAAAGACCAAATTAATGAAGGTAGACAGATATATATTGTATATCCATTAATTGAAGAAAGTAAAAATATGGACTTAAAAGACCTTATGGATGGATACGAAAGTCTTACTAGAGAATTTGAAAAGCCTAAATACCAAATATCTATAGTTCACGGAAGAATGAAAACTCAGGATAAAGAATATGAAATGAAAAGATTTGAAAATAAAGAAACTCAAATACTCATAGCCACTACAGTAATTGAAGTGGGTGTAAATATTCCAAATGCTTCTGTAATGGTTATTGAAAGTTCAGAAAGATTCGGCTTATCTCAACTACACCAATTGAGAGGCCGAGTAGGAAGGGGAATTCATAAAAGTTACTGCATATTAATGTCTGGAAACAAACTAAGTAATCAAAGCAAGCTAAGACTCAAAACAATGACACAAACTAATAATGGGTTTTTAATAGCAGAAAAAGACTTAGAAATTAGAGGCCCAGGAGATATTATGGGAACACAACAAAGCGGAGTTATAGATCTTAAAATAGCAGATCTAGTCTCTGACCAAAAAATATTAACTTATGCAAGAAAATTTGCAAAGGAAATTTTAGATGATGACAAAAACCTCTCTAAAGAAAAAAATTGCAATCTTTTAAACACCTACAACCATCTTGTTAAAAATAAAGACCTGTGGAGTTATATTGGCTAATTAATCTGCATCTCTTTAATTGTTCTGTCAAACTCCTTTTTAAATTCAATGTATTTTTCACCTGTTGCAGGTCCATTAAATCCAGTATGTATTTTAATTACCTGCTTATTTCTGTCTAAAAAAATAGTAGTTGGATATGAAATTATTTTACTAAGCATTGGGAATTTCTCTGATGCTTTTTCTTTATCTGAACTTCCGTACTGCGCTAATAAAATTGGATAATTAATTTTAAGCTCTTTTTTTAATTTCAAAATACTCTTCAGTGCTCTTTCTTTAGTTTTTGCATATTCAAAAGCAAGAGCAACAAACTCAATATCTTTTAAATCATTCTTTTTAATATAATCGACATAAAACTTAGATTCATCAAGACAATTAGGACACCAACTACCCATAAATTGTATAACCATAAACTTACCATCATAAAAGTTGTCATTTATTGAAATTAATTCACTTGCGGTATTTTCAAAAGAAAAATCAAACTTTTGGTTATTTTTTTTTAAAGAGGTTAAAGTATATTCATCAGCTAGTTCAAAATCATTATCTAAAACACCCTCTATTATCGTTTTAGAGTGGTTTCCAGCGTATAAAATCCCTTTAATCGAATCATTACTAAGTTTAGCTTCCAAAAGGTAAGCTCTGACCCCATTAAAGGTTGATAAAACAATATTACCGTTTTTATAACCACCCTGCATATATCCATAATCCCCAGTAGTTGTTCTGAATGTAGCTCCAATCTCATTCTGCCCAATTGAATTAAACAAACCGATTGAAGCAGACGCATTGTCCTCATTTGGATTAAAAATAAACTTCCATGTATTTGAGATTAATTTTTTATTCTCTTCAAAATCAATATTAAATCGTTTCTTACTTTTATAAGAGCTAAAAGGTACATACCTATCCAAACTTTCAATAACAAAAACACCCTCAATTTTGTTATCATTTAAAACTCCTTTAATATACCCTTCAAATACTTTTGAATTTATAAAAATTGAATCCCGCGAATACTCGATCGAAAACTCTACTAATTCTGATGAATTTTTCACAACAAGTACACTATCATTAATAACAGAAAAGTTAAATGGCAGATATTTATCTTTTTCAATCTCAAGATTACCTATATAATTTGTCAATTTTAATTTGTTATTAATTTCTGATTTACAGGATATTAAAGAAATAAAACTAATTATAAAAATAATATATCGCATTGTTATTTTTATTTTAAAGATCATAAAAAAACTTATTATTAAAAAAACTTATTCAATTTCATTACAAACTTAGTATTATTATATTTGTATTCATAAATAGAAATAATGAAAATATCTTACAACTGGATAAAGCAATTTATTAATCTCAAAGATAATAGTGATGAGACATCAAAACTACTAACAGAGCTTGGACTTGAGGTTGAAGGTATTTCTAAATTTGAATCTATAAAAGGTGGATTAAACAATGTAGTTATCGGTAAAGTTATTACTTGTGAAAAACATCCAAATGCTGATAGACTAAAAGTAACTACAGTTGATGTAGGTGAAAATGAGAATGTTCAAATTGTTTGTGGGGCTCCCAATGTTGAATCTGGACAAACAGTAGCAGTAGCTATGATTGGAGCTAAACTCTATTTTAATGATGACGAAATAACAATCAAGAAAAGTAAAATAAGGGGAGAGAATAGTGAGGGAATGATATGCGCTGAAGATGAACTAGGATTAGGGAATTCTCATGATGGAATTATTGTCTTTGAAAAAGAACATAATCCCGGAACTTTAATAAATAAAATATATAATATTGAAAATGATGAAGTTTTTGATATAGGCTTGACTCCAAATAGAGCTGACGCAATGAGTCACCTTGGTGTGGCAAGAGATTTAAAAGTTGGGTTAATTCAAAAAGGAATTAAATTAGAGCTAATAACTCCGTCTGTTAGTGATTTTAACATTGACAATAGAGCCATTAATTTAAAGTTAGATGTTAAAGATTCCAAAAAAGCACCTAGATACTGTGGTATAGTTATTAATAACATTAAAGTCAATGAGTCTCCAGAATGGTTAAAAAATAGACTAAAATCAATTGACATTACCCCTATCAATAATGTTGTTGATATTACAAATTACGTATTGCACGATTTAGGACAACCATTACATGCTTTTGACTACGAAAGTATTGTGGATGACAAAATTCAGGTTACAACTTTAAAAAAAGGTACAAAGTTTACAACTTTAGATGGTGTTGAGAGAGAACTAACTGACACCGACTTAATGATTTGTAGTGGAAATAAACCTCTTTGTATGGCTGGAATTTACGGAGGTGAAAACTCTGGGGTTAACCAATCAACAAAATCAATTTTATTAGAAAGCGCATACTTTGATCCGATAACGATAAGAAAATCAGCAAAGCATCATGGCTTCAATACTGATGCTTCTTATAGATTTGAAAGAGGAATTGATCCTAATATCACAAAATACGCCTTAAAAAGAGCTGCTATATTGATTAAAGACATTTGTGGTGGAATTATTTCAAGTGAAATTGAAGATTTATATCCTCAAAAATTGGATGATTTTGAAGTACTTTTGAATTACGATCAAATTGATAAATTAATTGGCCAAAAGATTGATCACGAAACTATAAAAGAAATTTTAACCTCATTAGATATAAAAATTAACAGTATTACAGAAACTCGCTTAGGATTAAGCATTCCTTATTACAGAAATGATGTTCAAAGAGAAGCAGATGTTATTGAAGAGATATTACGTGTTTTTGGCTATAACAACATAAAATCAACACACAAGCTTAACTCTTCTATAAATGATATAAAACTTTTTTCAGAACATAATGTCCAAAATTCAATAAGTGAAATATTAATATCTCAAGGTTATTATGAGATAATGACAAACTCTCTAACCTCACCTGCACATAGCAGTTTAAGTAATGATGACCACTCTGATAACGATATAGAAATATTAAATTCATTAAGTTTAGATCTTTCTGTTCTAAGACAAAATATGTTATTTTCAGGTCTGGAAGTTACCTCACATAATATAAATAGAAAGCAGTCTGACTTAAAACTATTTGAATTCGGTAAAACTTACAAAATAATTGAAGAAAATAGGGTTGAAGCTAAAAAATTATCTCTTTACATAACTGGTGACCTATTTAAGAAAAATTGGAATTCAGATAAAATTAAATCTGACTATTATTACACTAAAGGTATTGTTAAGTCCTTACTTGACAGATTAGCAATTAAAAACACTATTTCAAAACCAACCACACTTTCTAACTTAAAAGAAGGTGAATCATTATTTTTAGGCAAAAAAGAAATAGTTACCTATGGTTCAGTTAAAAAAGAGATTTTAGATAGCTTTAATATTGATCAAGAGGTCTTTTATGTAGAATTCAAATGGGATACAATTATATCCATGACTAGCTACAAACCAATTCATGTAAATGAAATACCTAAATACCCTGAGGTAAGCAGGGATTTATCAATTTTAATTGACAAAAATATCGATTTTGCATCAATTTTCAACTCTTGTATTAAAATTGATAAAAAATTAATTAAAGATATTAGTCTATTTGATGTATACGAAGGGAATAAACTACCAGCTAACAAAAAAAGCTATGGCATAAGCCTTGCTATTTCTAGTAGTGATAAAACCTTATCCGATAAAGAAATAGATAATATTATGGGTAAAGTTATAAAAAACTTAAATTCAAATTTTGGTGCTGAGTTAAGAAATTAATTGTTGTACATCCTATTTCTTAAATCTCTAATTTTTGCATCTTGCATATACTCGTCAAATTTCATATATCTGTCTATAATCCCATTTGGAGTAAGCTCCACTACCCTATTTGCAATGGATTGAGCAAATTGATGGTCGTGTGTTGTAAATAAAACAGTTCCTTTAAATTTACTTAGCGAGTTATTAAATGCTGTTATACTTTCTAAATCAAGATGATTTGTAGGTTCATTCAACATCAAAACATTTGCTCTAAACATCATCATTCTTGACAACATACATCTAACTTTCTCTCCACCAGATAATACGTTACATTTTTTCAAAGCCTCTTCTCCACTAAATACCATTTTACCTAAAAAACCCCTTAAATAAACTTCTTCACGTTCTTCTTCAGTTGTAGCCCATTCTCTTAGCCACTCAACTAAACTCAAGTCCTTGTTAAAGAACTCATGATTGTCAATAGGTAAATATGACTGAGAAGTAGTAATACCCCAGCTAAACTTACCTGAACATTTGTTTTCATTTGAATTAATTATTTCATAAAAAGCCGTAGTAGCTCTAGAATCTTTTGAAAAAACAACAACCTTGTCTCCTTTTGTAATATTTAAATCTATTTTGTCAAAAAGTTTTACATTATCTAAAGTAAATGAGAGATTTTCAATATTTAAGATTTGATCTCCCGCAACTCTGTCCCTTTCAAATATAATAGCTGGATACCTTCTACTAGAAGGTTTAATCTCTTCAATATTTAACTTTTCGATCATTTTTTTTCTACTAGTAGCCTGTTTACTTTTAGCAACATTTGCGCTAAACCTTGCAATAAACTCTTGTAATTCCTTCTTTTTTTCCTCTGCTTTTTTATTTTGTTGTGTACGTTGGCGTAATGCTAATTGAGAAGATTCATACCAAAAAGTATAATTTCCTGAATAATGTGATATTTTATTAAAATCAATATCAGAAATATGAGTACAAACCGAATCTAAGAAATGCCTATCGTGAGAAACAACAATAATACAGTTGTCAAAATTTGCTAGGAAATTTTCTAACCACAATATAGTTTCATAATCTAAATCATTAGTAGGTTCATCCATGATTAAAACATCTGGGTTACCGAACAAAGATTGAGCTAATAAAATTCTGACTTTTAGCTTTGCATCTACATCTTTCATTAAGGTGTAATGAAGATTTTCTAAAATACCGAGATTCGACAGTAAAGCTGCAGCTGAACTTTCAGCATTCCATCCATCCATTTCTTCAAATTGTTGTTGCAATACACCGATTTTATCTGCATTTGCATCATTGTAATCTGCATACAACTTATCCATCTCAGTTTTAACTTCGTACAAAGGCTTATTTCCTATGATTACAGTATCTAAAACATTCTTGTCATCATATATATTATGATTCTGTTCTAAAACAGACATTCTTTTTCCTGGTTCTAAATGAACATTTCCTGATGTAGGATCTAACTTTCCAGCTAATATCTTTAAAAAGGTAGATTTTCCGGAACCATTAGCTCCAATAATTCCATAACAATTTCCATTATTAAAGGATGTGTTTACATCGTCAAACAATATTCTTTTACCAAACTGAACAGAAAGATTAGAAACAGATAACATATATTATTAATTTATTTTTGCAAAAATATAAAATCTAATCTCTAAATACTCAATCTTCTTATATTAAATAGATTTAATTTAACAGGTAATTAACACAAATAAATATTTTTGATATATATTTTTGAATAATTGTTTTATTGAAATGAAAAATATTTTAATTTTTTTATCATTATTTATTCTACTAAATGGATGCAAAGACCATACAGAAATGTGTCATAGTTATGTAGGTGGTGAAATTATAAACCCTACAGGCAATAAACTAACTATTTTTAAATCAAACAGTATAATTGACACAATTAGATTAGACTCTAACAATAGATTTTTAACTAAAATTGAATCAACAGAATCTGGTTTTTATGGATTTTCTCATGGAAATGAATATCAATTAATTTTATTAGAACCAAAGGACAGTATTACTATTAGAGTAAACACATTAGATTTTGATGAATCTTTATCATTTAGTGGAGTTGGCTCAAAGAAAAACAATTACTTGGTTAGCTTATTTACAAAATATGAAAATTCCAAAAGCAATAGATCTAAATTATATAAACTTGATCCAATTGAATTTAAAAAAACTATTGATTCATTGCAACTTAATGAAATCAAACAATTGAACAAGTTTAGTTCGGGAGCAACTACACCTTCTAAATTATTTAAACAGGTTGCCTTAAGTACGGTGAATTATATTTTTGATTCTAAGAAAGAGGCTTATCGTTTTATAGATTTTAATAATTCTGAAAAAAAATATCCAGAAAATTTTTATGACTTTAGAAAAAATATTGATTACAACGACTCTTTATTTGAAGAATTCTACCAATATTATAATTTTTTGTTTCCACACTTCGATAATTTAGCTTATGAGAAGTTTATAAAACTGTATAACAAAAGGTCATTTACCAAGGACAATATTGATTACAATTTAATAAAATTAGAACTAATTGATAGCCTTGTTGCAAATAGAGAGATAAAATCCAGATTAACTTCGTTTATAACCAGGAAATTTTTATCCTTTAGCAAAACACAAGATGAAGCAACATTAATATACAATTATTATTTGGAGATAAATAAAACTAAGGATAACGACTCCAAAAACTATCAACAAAAAAGAGTGATTAATCTTTATAATAATTTAAAAAAGTTAAAGAAAGGAAATAAACTCCCAATTATTGAACTAATTAATACAAGCAAAAGTTCTATTAATATTAATAAGCTTATTAATAACAAAACTATAATTTATTTTTGGAGTAAAAACTCTAAAAATTCTTATAAATATAGTCATAACAAAGTTAAAGATCTTAAAAAAAATCATCCTGATATAGACTTTATTTCTGTGAATATTGATAAAATTAGTACTGAAAAATGGCTCAGTAAATTAAAAACTAATGCAAGTTACTGTACATGCATAGATTGCAAGACCGATGTTGCTGCTAATGAATTTAAATTACGTAATGTAGATATAGCCAAAATGCTTTTAGGCATACAATATATTAGAAAAACAATTGTAGTAGATTCTAATATGAATATAATTGAATCAAATGTAAATTTGTTTAGTGATAACTTAGATGAAATTATTGATTAATTTCCTTTTTTATAATCACTCAGAAATTTTTCCAATCCAATATCTGTTAAAGGATGTTTTAACAATCCTGCAATTGAACTTAAAGGACCTGTCATTACATCAGCCCCTAATTTTGCACAATCAATTACGTGCATTGTGTGTCTAACTGAAGCTGCCAGAATTTTTGTGGAAAATCCATAATTATCATAAATTAGTCTTATTTCAGCAATCAGATTCAAACCATCTGTAGAAATATCATCTAGTCTTCCTATAAATGGAGAAACATAAGTAGCGCCAGCTTTGGCCGCTAATAATGCTTGTCCTGCAGAAAACACTAAGGTTACATTAGTTTTAATTCCTTTATCACTAAAATATTTCGCCGCTTTAACTCCATCCTTAATCATCGGTAACTTAACTACAATCTGGCTATGTAAATTAGCTAACTCTGTTCCCTCAAGGACCATATTATCAAAATCTGTTGCAATAACTTCTGCTGAAACATCACCATTAACAATTTCACATATATCTTTGTAATGTTGCAAGATATTATCTCTACCGGTAATTCCTTCTTTTGCCATTAAAGACGGATTTGTAGTAACTCCATCTAAAACACCTAGGTTTTGAGCTTCTTTAATTTGATTTAAATTTGCTGTGTCTATAAAAAATTTCATTTGTTTAATTAATTTTTATCTAAGCTACAATAAATTAAGATTTAAAAATTATAATCAAAATAAATATATTAACATAATAAGAAAATCTATTAATAACTTTTCATTATTAAATTTTCAAAATATTTTTGAGGTAAAAGTAGTTTTAAATAAGGAGCTATTTTCTCAAGAAAAGAACCTACAATGTATTTCTTTTTTGGGTTTTTAGAATTAATTATTTTAAAAATCAACTTAGCAATTAATTTAGGGTCTGCTCCTCCACTAACGTGATTATTCATTAAAGTTAGAGCTTTAGAATAATTCAAATGATAGGGGGAATTTTTCTCAGATGATGCGTGGTATCTTCTAGATGCAATATTAGTAGAAAATTCACCAGGGGCTAAAGTGACAACTTTTATATTAAATGGTTTAGTTTCCATATTTAAGGTTTCAGACACTAAATCCAAAGCAGCTTTACTTGCGCTGTACACAGACCTGTAGGGAGTACCTACGTAAGCTGCAAGAGACGTAATATTGATAATTAGACCTCTTTTTTTGGATCGCATGAGAGGTAAAACTTTTTTAATAATATTAAGAGGACCAAAAAAATTTGTATTAAAATTATTTTTAATTTCTATTTCTGGAATTTCTTCTAAAGGGCCTGTAATACCTACTCCAGCATTATTAATTAAAACATCTAAAACACCTTCTATTTTAATTATTTTATCAATACATAATTTAATGCTATCCGCATTATTAACATCTAAGTCAAATAATTGAAATTTGGAATCTAAATATTTAGAAGGATTTCTACTTGTACCATAAACTTTAAAATCTTTTGTGCATAAAAAGTCACCAATTGCTTTTCCAATTCCAGAGGATGCACCTGTGATTAATATTACTTTTGACATCTGGTAAAAATTATAAGAGAATAAAAAAAAAAGGCAAGCTACCTACATCACACTGCTACAACCGTGTACCTTTGCTGTGTTCCCACTCTGGAGGATTAAACAGGAGCTAGTTGTGTAGGACTTGCCGTTGTAAATATACAAATGATTTATAATAGGTTAAGATTTTTTTAAGTTAATTTAAATAAATAAATTGCCATTATTCTAATGACTATGAGTTTCAAAATATTTCAAAATATTGTATTACTTTTTTTAGTTGGTTGTGGTAATGTTGATAATTCTAATTTAGACATCACATCTAACAAAAAAAATAAGATGAAACTTGATGAAACATTTATTTTATCAATCAATGAGGTATTTGACTCTATTAAAATTCACAATAGAGATAAAATAATTTATGAAACTAAAAAAAATGATTCACAAAGTATACATATTGAACTTGACAAGTTTAGATTAGGAAAAAACAATATCAAAGTTATCTCTTATTACAAAAATAACATTAAATCAAAAGATATTAATTTTATCATTTTAAATGATCAAACTCCAGTTCTATACACCTACAAGATAATTAACACATACCCACATAAAATTAATGCCTATACTCAGGGATTAGAATTTAATGAGGGATATTTATATGAAAGTACTGGAAAATACGGGAAATCTAAGTTAAAAAAAGTCATTCTTAAAACTGGAGACTCTTTTAAAGAAGTTAGTTTATCAAATAAGTACTTTGCTGAAGGATTAACTATTATAGATGATAAAATAATTCAACTTACCTGGAAAGAAAATATCGGACTTATTTATGACTTAAACACACTAGAGTTAATCGACGATTTTCAATATAACAAAAGTAAAGAAGGTTGGGGGTTGTGTAATAATAAAAATAAAATATTTAAAAGTGATGGAACTGAAAATATTTGGATATTAGATTCAATCACATTTGAAGAGATTGATAATTTTCAAGTTTACACCAATAAAGGAAAAGTAAATGGCTTAAACGAATTAGAGTGGGTTAATGGAAAAATTTATGCAAACCGTTACGGGTTTAATGGGGTAGCAATTATCAATCCTGATAATGGTGCTGTTGATGGAGTAATTGATCTTTCAGGTTTAAGAGAAAAAGTACTAAGACATGATAATTTAGATGTTTTAAATGGTATTGCATACAACAAAGTAAGTAAAACCTTATTTGTTACAGGAAAAATGTGGAATAAGATATTTGAAATAGAAATACTAAAGAAATAAAATGAAAAAGTTATTCTCCTTATTTTTAAATATTATTATTATAGTTTTTTGGAGTTCATGTAGAGACGATTTTAATTTTAATGTCACTGAAACTCAATTAAACTTTTCAAAAGATACGGTCTATTTAGATACTGTTTTTACAAATATAGGATCAAGCACATATAATCTAAAGGTTTACAATAATTCAAATGAAAATATTTTAATTCCTAGCATAAATCTTGAAAACGGTCAAAACTCTTATTATAGATTAAATGTGGATGGTTTATATGGTAATCAAAATAATTCTAATAATTACTTTGAAAATATTGAGTTACTCGCAAAAGATAGTTTGTTTGTTTTTATTGAAACCACTATAGATATTACTAATTTTCCAAATGAATCCAACCAATTTTTATATACAGATAAAATAAAATTTAATACGGGATACAATTCACAAACAGTTGACCTAATAACATTAGTTAAAGATGCGGTTTTTATTTATCCAAACAAATATACTGATAGTGACACTGGAGAAGTAATTATTGAAACATTAAATTTCGATATAAACAATGATGGTATTTCAGACGAAACTAATATTCAAGGAAGATTTTTATCTGAAAATGAATTAAATTTTACTAATGAAAAACCATATGTTATATATGGATATGCTGGAGTTGCAAATAACAACATCTTATCAATTGATAAAGGAGCAAGGGTTCATTTTCACTCTAACTCAGGAATAATAGTTACTAGTGGTGGATCGATACAAGTTAATGGCGAGTATAGTCAAGATCAAGAAACCTTAGAAAATGAAGTTATTTTTGAAGGTGATAGACTTGAAAGTAGCTTTGAAAATATTCCCGGTCAATGGGGTACTATTTGGCTATTTAGTGGGAGTGTTAATAATATTATAAATTACTCAACGATAAAAAATTCAACTATAGGTATTTACACCGAAGATCAGTTAAATACTAACAACAATCAACTAATTATTAATAATTCTAAAATATACAATTCTAGTAATTTTGGAATTTTTGCAAAATCATCATCTGTTACAGCTAGTAATTTAGTTATTAATAAAAGTGGGCAATCTTCATTTGCCGCTACTTACGGGGGAGAATATGACTTAACTCACTGTACAATAACAAATTTTTGGAATAATAGCTTTAGACAATTCCCTAGTTTATTAATAACTAATTATTGGATTGATAGTGACGGGGAAATATTAAATAATTCAAACCTAAATTTCAACATTAGCAATAGTATAATTAGCGGAAATGAAAATATTGAGTTTTTAGTTGAACAATATGACGATACTAATCTGAATTTTAAATTTAAAAATTGTATGATTAAATTTAATGACTTCAATGATATATTCACGGGACAAGGCAATTATAATTTTTCCAATTTAGAAAAATATGAAAACATATTTTTAAACCTTAATGCTGATTTTAAAAATGAATACAATAATGAACTATTTATTTTACAGAATTCTGAAGTTATTAATTTAGCAGATGAAATCTTGGCAGCTATATATCCATTAGATATACTAAACATCAACAGAGAAAATTCACCTGATTTAGGAGCCTATCAACACATTACAATTAATGATTAATTTATTTTGAAAACAAAGGGTATTTACTCATCATAGAATTAACTTCTTTTCCGATTTCATTTAATTTAATTTCATTACCACAATTTACAATTGCCTGATCAATAAAATCTACAATTTTAATCATATCATTAGCATCTAAACCTCTAGTTGTCACAGCAGCAGTCCCTATTCTTATCCCAGATGTTACAAATGGTGACTTATCATCAAAAGGTACCATGTTTTTATTTACCGTAATATCAGCAATTCCTAGAGCATATTCGGCTGACTTTCCATCAATAGCCTTATTTCTAAGATCTATTAACATCATGTGATTATCTGTTCCATTAGAAATAATATTGTAGCCTTTTTTCATGAATTCATCGGCCATTACTTGGGCATTTTTTTTAACATTTAAAATATAGTACATAAAATCATCTTGTAGAGCCTCCTCAAAAGCTATAGCCTTAGCAGCAATAACATGCTCAAGTGGTCCTCCTTGATTACCGGGAAAAATTGCTAAATCCAGTAATGAAGACATTTTTTTTAATTTTCCGCTTTTAAATTTAATTCCAAAAGGATTTTCAAAATCCTCTCCCATTAATATTAAACCACCCCTTGGACCTCTTAATGTCTTATGAGTTGTAGTAGTTACGATGTGACAAAAAGGAACAGGGTCATTCAAAATTCCTTTAGCTATTAAAGCTGACGGATGAGAAATATCTCCTAATAATAAAGCATTTACACTATCTGCAATCTCTCTAAACCTCTTATAATCTATATCCCTTGAGTAAGCTGAAGCACCAGCTATTATCATCTTTGGTTTTTCCCTTGTAGCAATTTCTTGTATCTTATCGTAGTTTAAAATTCCAGTTTCTTTTTCTACTCCGTAAAAAACAGGATTGTATAATTGTCCAGAAAAATTAACTGAAGAACCATGTGTTAAATGCCCTCCATGAGATAGATCAAAACCTAAGATTTTATCTCCAATATTTAAACAAGCAAAAAAGACAGCAGAATTAGCTTGACTTCCAGAGTGAGGTTGTACATTAGCCCAACAAGCACCAAAAAGTTTTTTCGCCCTCTCTATAGCTAATAACTCAATTTTATCCACTACTTCACAACCTCCATAATATCTCTTTCCAGGATAACCTTCAGCGTATTTATTTGTTAAGACAGAGCCAGTCGCTTTCATGACATTATCACTTGTGAAGTTTTCTGAGGCAATTAATTCAATACCTTCTATTTGCCTAGTTTTTTCTTCTTTGATTAAATCAAAGATTATTTGATCTTTTGACATGTGTTAGTTAATTAATATTTATTGTTCAAAAATAAACAAATGGGAGGTTTAACAATGCAAAAAAGATATATTTGGTATCTTAGTTATTAAAAACTAATTAACAATAACTAGTTTTATTAAAATGAAAGAAAAAATAACTATTAAAAATAAAAAAGCAAGATTTGAATATGAAATTCTTGATAAGTATAACGCTGGTATAGTGCTTTCTGGTACAGAAATTAAATCTATTCGACTTGGTAAAGCATCTATTACCGAAAGTTTCTGTGAATTCAATGAATCAGTAGAGCTATTTGTAGTTAATATGAATATTGAAACGTACTCTTTTTCTGCAAATTTTAACCACTTCCCTAAATCAACTAGAAAGTTATTACTAAATAAAAAAGAGCTTTTAAAGTTAAATAAAAGTGTTAAAAATAGTGGGCTAACAATAATACCATTAAGATTGTATTTAAGTGATAAAGGACTGGCTAAGATTGAAATAGCTTTAGCAAAAGGTAAAAAGCTTTATGACAAAAGGCAAACCATGATTGATCGCGATAACAAAAGAAATCTTGATCGAATTAAAAAAGAAAATAAAAATTAATTTTTTTCTTTCAAAAGAGGTACAAATTTAAACTCACCAAACTCAATTTTATTAAATTTTTTTTCTGAAACTCTTGTTATTAATGTCATTATTTGTGTTTTTTCTCCAACTGGAATTACAAGTTTCCCTCCTATCTTTAGTTGATTAAGCAAACTCTTAGGAATAAATGGTGCTCCTGCTGTAACCAAAATAGAATCATAAGGTGCTTCATTTTCATAACCATCATAACCATCACCAAAAATTAATTTTTTGGGATTACAACAAATTTTTGGTAAAAATAAACTTGTTTTTTTAAATAACTCTTTTTGTCTTTCGATTGAGTATACAATGGCACCTAATTCACATAATACAGCTGTTTGGTAACCACTACCAGTACCTATCTCTAATATTTTATCTCCCTTATTTACGTTCAATAATTCAGATTGAAAAGCGACTGTATATGGTTGAGATATTGTTTGTCCAGCTCCAATAGGGAAAGCCTTGTCTTGATAAGCATGATCTACAAAACTTGAGTCCATAAATAAATGTCTCGGTATTGATTCAATAGCTTTCAAAACTCGTATATCTAATACTCCTTTAGCTTTTACTTCAAAAGCTAATTTATTTCTTAATCCTTTATGTTTGAATGTGTCTTTCAAGTTTATAAAAGTAAATATATTTACATTAAAATTCTAAGTTTATAATGCATATAAAAATATTACATTTGTACTATATTTATTAATAAAAACAAATGCAAAAAAATATTGTAGTCATTGGAGCCGGTACTATGGGCAATGGCATTGCTCATACATTTGCTCAAAACAATTTTAAAGTAGAGCTGGTAGATGTGAATATTAAGTCATTGGATAAAGCAATTCATACTATATCCAATAATTTAGATAGAATGGTAGTTAAAGAAAAAATTTCTGTATTAGAGAAAAAAAATACACTAGCAAATATTATCAAACAAACAAATTTAAGAAGTACTTCAAAAAATGCAGTATTAGTTATTGAAGCTGCAACTGAAAATTTAGATTTAAAACTTCAAATATTTAACGATTTAGACAATTATTACGATCAGAGCACAATTTTGGCATCTAATACCTCTTCTATTTCGATAACTCAAATTGCTTCATCTACCAAAAGACCTAATAAAGTTATAGGGATGCATTTCATGAATCCAGTTCCTATAATGAAACTAGTTGAAGTGATTAAAGGCTATGAAACTGATTTAGAGACATTAGAGTTTATTAATAATATTACAAAACAAATCAATAAAATTCCTGTAGAGGTTAATGATTACCCAGGTTTTATTGCTAATAGAATTTTACTACCAATGATTAATGAAGCTATTGAATCTTTACATCATGGAGTTAGTTCTGTAAAAAATATTGATAATATAATGAAGTTAGGGATGGGGCATCCTATGGGTCCACTTCAATTAGCTGATTTTATAGGTTTAGATGTTTGTCTGTCCATATTAGACGTAATGTATGAAGGCTTTAAGAGTCCAAAATATAAAGCTTCACCCCTACTTAAAAATATGGTATTGGCAGGTAAATTAGGAGTCAAATCAAAAGAAGGTTTTTATGACTACTCTGATAACAAAAAAGCTGAAGTTGTTTCTAAACAATTCCAATAATAGCCATGAGTATAAAAAAACAAATTAATTTAATTAAAGCACAGATTGGCAAAAATGTATGCCTTGTAGCTGTTTCAAAAACTAAAACAGAATTAAAAATTAAAGAAGCATATGATTGTGGTCAAAGAGTTTTTGGAGAAAACAAAGTACAAGAACTTGTTTCAAAACAAAACAATCTCCCCAAAGATATTAATTGGCATATGATAGGACATTTACAACGAAACAAAGTGAAATATATCGCACCATTTATATCATTAATTCATGGGGTTGACAATATAAAATTATTGAAAGAAATTGATAAGCAAGCCAGAAAAAATGAAAGAATAATTGATTGCTTAATTCAAATAAAAATTTCTAATGAAGATAGCAAGTTTGGTATTGATTATAAAGATGCTAATGAATGGTTAAAAACAGAGTTATTATTAAATTTTAAAAATATTAGAATAACAGGTTTTATGGGAATGGCAAGTAATACAAATAATGAATTAATTCTTTCTCAAGAATTTAGCAAATTAAATAACTTTTTTAACATGCATAAAAAAACAAACTTTCAAACCTTATCAATGGGTATGAGTAATGATTATCTATTAGCAATCAAAAATGGCAGTAATATGATAAGAGTAGGAAGCAACATATTTGGAGCAAGAAAATAAAAAGTTATTATATACAGCATTGTAGATATAGAGACAACTGGCGGGAAATTCAATGAAGAAGGAATTACAGAAATTGCTATATACAAATTTGACGGCAAACAGGTAATTGATAAATTTATTTCCTTAATTAATCCTGAAAAAAATATCCAACCTTTTGTTGTTAATCTTACAGGTATTAATAATAAAATGCTTCGCAATGCTCCTAAATTTCACGAAGTAGCTAAAAGAATATTAGAAATAACTGAAGACACGATATTTGTAGCCCACAATACCTCTTTTGACTATAGGGTTTTAAAGACAGAATATAATAGACTTGGCTATAACTTTAAAAGAAACACCTTGTGTACATTAGAATTATCTAAAAAATTAATTTTAGACATGAATTCATATAGCTTGGGGAAATTAACGAAACAACTAGGAATTCCACTAACACAAAGACACAGAGCAAGTGGCGATGCGTTAGCTACAGTGAAATTATTTAAGTTATTATTAGATAAAGATTTAGACAAAAATATTATTATTAGTAATATAAAAAACACTAGTAAATCTAATTTACCAAAAAATCTAAATGAAATTTTAAGTAAATTACCCAATTCAACAGGTATATATTATATGCACAATAAAAATTCTGAAATAATATATATAGGAAAGAGCAAAGACATTAAAAAAAGAGTTAATCAACATTTTACCGGAAAAGACGTTAAATCACATAAGCTACAAATCAATACTATTTCAGTCAGCTATGATGAAACTGGAAGTGAGTTAATTGCCTTACTTAAAGAAAGTAACCAGGTTAAATTACATAAACCAATTTATAACAGAAAATTACGTAAGAGTATTTACCCTTTTGGGATCTATAAAGATACAGATGTCAACAATTATATAAACCTAAGTATTTCTAAAATTAAAGCTGGTGATGATCCTTTGACTACATTTAAAAATATGAGTAACGCAATTTCGTTTTTAAATAAACTAATTAATGAAAATGATTTATGTCAAAAGCTTTGTGGAATATATAAATCTAATAATAGTTGCTTTAGATATACTATAAATGAATGTTCAGGTGCATGTATAAAACTTGAGGATTCTAAGCAATATAACAATAGACTTACAAAAGCTATTAAATATCTAAATTTCGAAAATAAAAATTTTGCAATTATTGATAAAGGTAGAAATATTGAAGAAAATAGTTTTGTATTAGTAGAAAATGGCTTGTTTATTGGATTAGGATATTTTAACTTAAACTTTCAAATAAATAATATTAAAGTTTTGAAGAAAATTTTAATTTCGATGGAACATAATAAGGACAGTCAACAAATAATTCAAAGCTCTTTAAAGAAATCAAATGGGATTAAAATTTTAAATTATTGAAGATGAATAACAAACCTGCAAACTTATGGAGAAAAAAAATTCATGAAATAATTTATGAAGCAGATACTTATGAAGGAAAGTTATTTGATTTAGTTTTAATTATTACTATTTCTATAAGTGTAATATTGGTAACATTAGAGAGTGTTGAATACTATGATTTAAAATATCATAATATTTTAAACATATCTGAATGGATTATTACAATTTTATTTACCATTGAGTATCTTCTGAGATTAATTTCAGTTAATAAACCATTAAAATATATATTTAGTTTTTATGGCATAATCGATTTATTGTCCATACTCCCTAAATATATTTCATTATTTGTATTTGGCGCCAGTTCATTGGCAGCACTTAGAGCTTTAAGATTAATGAGAATTTTTAAAATTTTAAAAATGAATAGATTTATTGGGGCATCTACTAATTTCAAAAGATTATTAGCTGTAGGTAAGGCAAAAATTATAGTTTTTATTTTATTTATAATTATTTTCTCAGTAATATCAGGAACGATAATGTATTTGATTGAAGGAAATGTAAATGAAGGGTTTGAAAATATTCCTAAAAGTATATACTGGGCAATTGTAACTCTTACTACTGTAGGATATGGAGATATAGCTCCATCAACCACCTTTGGGCAAATTTTCTCATCATTTATAATGATATTAGGATATAGTATTATAGCTATTGGTATAGTTACATCAAATATGCCTTTATCTAAAAGAAAAAAATTAAAATTAAACACACAATCTTGCTCTAATTGCTTGAATGAAAATCATACTGATGATGCAGAGTTTTGTTCAAAATGTGGGGAATCTTTAATCAATGAATAAATACCTAATATCAATTCTTGGACCAACAGCTATTGGTAAAACAAAATTAGCTATTAATTTAGCAGAAAAATATTCCACAGAAATAATATCAGCTGATTCTAGGCAGTTTTATAAAGAATTGAATATTGGAGCTGCTAAACCCTCAAACAATGATTTAAATAGGGTTAAACATCATCTAATAAATAACAAAAGTGTTATTGATAATTACTCAATCGGAGAATTTGAAAGAGATGCAATTAAAAATATAACAAAAATTCATAAAAAAGCAGATATAGCAATATTAGTTGGTGGGTCAGGATTATATTTAGATGTTATTAATTACGGATTAGATCAAATTCCTAAAAGTGATGAAAATATTAGAGATTTTCTAAATAATGAATTTAAACTTAAAGGTCTAAATCATATACAAAATGAATTAAAGGAAAAGGATTTAATTTCTTTTAATAGTATTGATCTAAACAACCCCCGAAGAATTATAAGAGCGTTAGAAGTTACAATTTCTAATGGAAAACCATATTCTTCATTTTTGAAGAAAAAAAACAATAAACGTAATTTTAAAACAATAGAAATTGGACTAAAGGATGATAGAGAATTGATTTATAATAGAATAAACAATAGAGTTGACAAAATGATTGCAAACGGACTAGTCAATGAAGTTAATGATTTAGTTCAACACAAAGAGCTAAATAGCTTAAATACTATTGGTTATAAAGAAGTTTTTGATTATCTGGAGGGTAAATCAGACCTAGATAATGCAATTAATGAAATTAAAAAAAATACTAGAAGGTACGCGAAAAGACAAATGACATGGTTTAATTCTAATAATAACATAATTTGGTTTAAAGTAAATTATAAAATTGAAGATATTATTAAATGTATAGACGATTTAATTAGTCACTAATCTAAATCCCTCACCATGAATATTGATAATCTCAACAGATTCATCATTTTTCAAATATTTTCTTAATTTGGCAATATAAACATCCATACTTCTTGATGTAAAGTAATTATCATCTCTCCAAATTTTAGTTAATGCTAATTCTCTTGGCATTAGGTCGTTTTTATAAAGTATTAACATTTTTAATAAAAGATTTTCTTTAGGAGAAAGCTTTACTGGAGCATTATTTAAATATGACAAATGCCTTAATTTAGAGTTGAGATAAAAACTACCAAAATTAAACTCATGTTCTGAAGATTCAATAACAGAAGTTCTGAGATTTCTATTAATTATAGCATTGATTTTCATTAACAAAACTTCACTATCAAAGGGTTTTTTCAAATAATCATCAGCTCCAACTTTGTAACCCTTTAAAACATCTTCTTTTAAAGACTTTGCCGTTAAAAATATAATTGGAATATCAGGGTTCTTTTCTTTTATTTCCTTCGCTAAAGTAAAACCATCTTTATAAGGCATCATAACATCTAGGATGCAAAGATCAAAATCATTTTTTTTAAACTTTTCAAAACCTTCCATTCCATTTTTTGCATGGATTACATTATAATTATTTATTATCAAATAATCCCTTAAAATAATTCCAAAATTCTGATCGTCTTCAACTAATAAAATTCTATTATTTGTATCACTCATAATTATATATTATTATTATTATTTATTGGTAATTTTATTTCAAAGGTACTACCCTTCCCTATCTCACTAATGACAGAAATTTCTCCTTTATGATATTTTACAATCTTTTTTACATAAGCCAACCCTAAACCGTGACCTTTTACATTATGTAAATCACCAGATTGTTCTCTATAAAATTTATCAAATATTTTACTTTGAACATCTTTTGACATGCCACGACCGTTATCAGAAATAGATAATATTATACCTTTTTCATTTAATATTTTATCAAAATTTCGAGTTGAAATTTTAATAATTGGATTGATATCTGAATATTTAATAGCATTATCAATGATATTAATTATAGCATTTGTAAAGTGAGTTTGATTTGCTCTAATAATTGAAAATTTAGAATTTAAATCTAATTCAATTTTTCCTTCTTTATTTTTCATTATTAAGTCTAAGTGTCCTACTGCATTATTTATTAAACTATGTAGATCTAAACTAGTTTGTTCAATATTTAATTCGTTTTTATCTAATTTTGATATTCTTAGAACATTTTCAACTTGATCATTCATTCTGTTATTTTCATCTTTAATCATATTTAAATAACCAATAACTTTTTCTTTATTTCCAATAATTTTTGGATTTTTTATTGAATCTAATACTAAGTTAATTGTAGCTATAGGAGTCTTAAACTCATGGGTCATATTATTTATAAAGTCAGATTTAATTTGAGCGATTTGTTTTTGTTTTAGTAACTGTGAAATAGTACTAATATAAACCATAACTATAATTAAAGTAAATACTATAGATAATATAATTGCCTCAATATCAAAAAATGATGAACTAGAAGATAATAATTGATTTCTTAAATTTGGAAAATATACACTCAAGTTAAAATCACTATTATTTTCATTGTCCTTAAACAAGGGAATTTTAAAGATGTCAGTCTGACGGTTTAAACCATAAAAATCAAAGTTTTCAGATTGTACTCTTGTTAAAAGGTCATTATCAAAAATTCCAAACTCGTAATTCAAGTCTAAATTATATTGCGATAAAGCTTCATTTAATAGAGTCACAACCTCTTGGGTTGAAACTCTTCTATGAATTGGATTTCTTTTAGCTAAATCTTTATAAGCAGTTTCAAATAAAATTTCTTTGCTTCTTGAGATTTCTCCTATTCTTAGAAGTAATTGTTCAGGTGTAAATTGTCTAGTATCTTGGGGATCAGAAAGACTAAAAAACTTTTTTTCTCTTTCGTTTGATATTCTGGTGATATTTATGCTATCAATATTAATATCTAAAAATGAAGGTAGCTTTAAACTTTCTTCTATTATTCCATTTCTATAGATAATAGTTTCATTTGAACCATTATTTTCACTTATAAAATAAAGGTTATTTATTGCAGTAGTATCTATATTAACCCCAGAATTAATTAATTCATTAAACTTATATACATATTCAGAATATTCTCTTTTTTCGATATCATTTGAAACAGTAGTCAAAACTTGGTTAATGTTTAATTCAAATTCTTGATTATTTTTCTCAAGATTAGATTTAATAAAATAGCTTTGTACTGCTATAATCCCTAGTAGAGATAAGGACATTGAAATTAATATTATTATGAAAAATTTCTTATTCATTAATCTAATTTAACATTATTAATGTAATGATATATGCATTTAACCATAAGTTAACAAATTTTAATCGTCTAATAAATTGGAATGAATTCTCATAACATCTTTATTAATATCATTATTTAAATTATTATAAATTAAAAAATCAGAAATTCTAATAATTTCTGTGTCAACAGCTTGGTTTTTCATAATATTTGTAATAGATAGTTTTGCCATACCTCTTGACAATAATCTAGAAATTTTTAAATCATTATCCGAAATAACGCCAATTATTTTGTCAAAATTATTAATTGTATCATTTTCATAAATAATCGCAGATTCATAAATAGTATAGCTATTTTTTTGTCCTAACAACCAATTATTATAATCCTCATAAACAAGAGGGTGAACTATTGAATTAATTAATCTAAGTTTTGAATTATTATTGAAGATTATTTTTGAAATATGTTTTTTATTTAATTCATTATTTATAAAACTATCAGATCCAAATGCATTAATTATTGACTTTTTGACAACAATATTTGACTTAATAATAGAATTAGCTTTTTGATCACTATTATATATGGGCACACCCAATTTGGAGAACATTTTTGAAATATATGTTTTCCCACTACCTATACCACCTGTAATAGCTACTTTTTTCATTTTAAAAAAACATATTGTATATCCTTATTAATCAAACGAAGATTTTTGATAAGATTTGGTTGTTTCATTACTTCAGGAGTTAATTTTCCGTTTTGACTAATTTGATTAAAATCACAAATAATTTTAAAATCTTTAGAAGAATAATTCTGGTAATTATCTAAACTAACAGTAAAAGAAACTTTAATCATTTTGGGATAATAATTAAGCTTAATATCATTTGGTATATTTATTATTGAAATAGGGATATCAAGCATTGATTCAGTTGACTTTTCAACATCAATAAGAAGCTTAATAGATTTAGTTGAATATTTCAAATTAGTAGTATTTTGAATATCAAGCTCCAAATCTTCATTAAAACTAGATTTTAAATTATCTAAAATTAATTCCTTGGTTTTAATAGTATTTATTGATTTTAAAAATAATTCTGGACCAATCACAGCAATAGAATCTGGTATTAAAGTAAAATTTTCAAAATAATCAAATCCTTGTGAAAAGTTTATTATAGAATTAAGAACTACAGGGACATTTTTAGTTCCTAACCTATCATAATCAAAAAATAAACTATCAAAATTAATTGAAATCAGTTCAAATTTTGGAGTAATAAAATTATCAATCTGAGAATAGCTGTTGGATTGGGTAATAACATAAGACTGTGAATTATCTAAAATATCTTTAGAGGAAATATTAATTACTTGATTAGATAAATAATATTTAATAAAATCTAATCCAAATGAAGAGACGGTTAATTTTATACTATCAACTGATTGGTTAGTTATAATTTTATTATCAGGAATATCTGTTAAATTAATTTTATAACTAATACTTTTTGTGTGTACTTTAGTTAACTTAACAATAGTAGAAAACAAAATAGAAATCAATAAAAAAACAAGAAAATTATTGAATGTTTTATAGTTAAACATGTTTAATTTATGATTTGTCATTTGACATTATTTTAAAAAAATAAGAAGGAAATTTATCTTCTATATCTTTATTTGAAGATAATAAAATAATATTTGATTTAACAAAACCTAAACCATATCCAACAAACTGAATTAGTGAAGTCAATATTGAATAGAATCCAACTACTATACTTTTATTATTAATTAGTGAATTAAAAAAAATTAATGATAAGTACAATAAAACTGAATATAAGGGGAAATATATCTTAAAAAAAACTAGAACGATGCTAAGTAGTAAATAAAAAGTAAAAAAACTAGGAAACCAAAAGGTAAGTTTATTTGAGGACGGGTGCCATTTATTGATAATAGGCCTTACCATTCCAAATTTAAAAACTTGATTAAAAAATGCAATAATATTAACTCTTCTCTTATGATAAACTTTAACATTATTATATAATTCAGAATTTAGATTAAGTTTAGAAATTCTTAAAGATAAATCGGGGTCTTCACCAGGGTGAATATTACCAAAACCACCTGTCAATTCAAAAGTTTTTTTTGATATACCCATATTAAAACTTCGGGCTTGAAAATTTTTATATTTTGATCTACCTCCTCGAACACCAGCTGTCGTTATAAGTGATGTCATTGTAAAATTTACAGCCTTTTGAAAATTTGTAAATGAATAATGCGAATCATCAACTCCTCCAAAACAATCTACATATTTATTATTAATGTTAGTAAAAAAATTCAATAAATAGTTGTTCGGTAATATACAGTCAGAATCCAATATTATGAAGTAGTTTCCTTTAGCCCTTTTCATTCCAAAATTTCTTGAATGTCCTGGACCAGTATTTTTTTTAGTATAATAAGAAATATTCAAATCATTAGAATAATTTGAAATAATCTTATCTGAACAATTAACAGAACCATCTTCAATTATAACAATTTCAAAATCATAATTACCATCTAAATTATTAAAGCTAGATAATAACTCATTAATTTCTTCAGGACGATTGTAAACAGGAATAATAAAAGAAACATCGATAATTGCCATTTAACAAATGTAGGAAAAGAAGAAAGAAAAAAACTATATTATTTTGTTATTGAATCCATTACAGAATCACTAACTCCCATATTACTAAAACCACCATCATTATACAAATTTTGAAGTGTAACTCTTCTGGTTAAATCACTAAAAAGTGTTACGGTATAGTTAGCACAATCCAAAGCAGTTGCATTTCCTAATGGAGACATTCTTTCTGCATAATTTATAAAACCATCAAAACCTTTAACACCGCTACCTGCAGTAGTGGGTGTTGGAGATTGTGAAATAGTATTCACTCTAACTTTCTTATCTTTTCCAAAGAAATATCCAAAACTTCGGGCAATACTTTCCAAAAATGCTTTGTTATCAGCCATATCGTTATAATCAGGAAAAACTCTTTGTGCAGCCATGTAGGTTAATGCTACTATACTACCCCACTCATTCATAGCATCTGCTTTGTAAAGAGTTTGCATTACTTTATGAAAAGACATTGCTGAGACATCAGTTCCCTTTTGAGTCCAATCATATTTTTGATCTGTATAATGTCTTCCTTTTCTCACGTTGATAGACATGCCAATAGAGTGTAAAACAAAATCAAGCTTGCCTCCAAGTATTTTAGTAGATTCTGAAATTAAATGTTCTAAGTCTTCGATGGATGTAGCATCAGCTGCAATTACCTTTGAACCAGTTTTTTCAGCTAATTTATCAATCTCTCCCATTCTCATAGCTACAGGCGCATTTGACAAAACAAAAGTACCACCTTCTTCATGAACTCTTTCCGCAGTTTTCCAGGCTATAGAATTATGATCTAATGCTCCAAAAATTATACCTCTTTTTCCTTTTAACAGATTGTATGACATAATATAAATTTTTTACAAATATAAGATTAATTGAGTAATTGCTTAGCGTGTGCTACAGCAGAAGTAGAAATATTATCACCTTCTAGCATTTTTGCAATTTCAACTATTCTATCTTGATTATTTAACTTAATTAAATTAGTTGTAGTTGAATTATCCAACTCCGTTTTATATACTTTAAAATGGGACTCACCTTTAGCCGCAATTTGAGGTAAATGAGTAATCGTGAATACCTGCATCCTAGAACTCATTACTTTCATAATATCTCCAATCTTATTAGAAACTTCGCCAGAGACGCCAGTATCAATTTCATCAAACATTAATGTGGGTAATTTTCTATAGTTGGCAATAATAGATTTAATTGCTAACATAATTCTAGATATTTCTCCACCTGAGGCAGATTGCTTTAATAATTTAAACTCAGATCCTTTATTTGCACTAAACTTAAACTCCAACTTGTCAATGCCATTACTCAAAAACCTGTCTTCAGAATTTATCTCAATTAAAAACTGTGCACTTTTCATACCTAATTCATATAGTATTTCTTGAAGATTAATAACTAATTTCGGAATAGCTTTTACCCTATTTGCATTTAATTGTTTAGCTAAACCCAATAATTCATCTTCAAAATTAGTCACTAAACGACTTAATGAAGATATTTCACTATCAATATTATTAGTCTTAGAAACCTTCTTAATTAATTCAGATTGAACTAGCAGTAAATCATCAATACTAGCTACAGAGTGTTTTCTTAAAACATTATTAATTTTGGATAATAAATCACCAATTTTTGATAATTTTCCAGGATTATTAATAAGATTATCATTAGAATTATGAATTTCAGATGAAACATCATCTAAATCAATATAAATAGAGTTAATTCTATTGTATAGACTTAAAAAAGTATTTGATTTTGCCGATAATTTGTTTAAACTTAGTTTTAGTTTATTAACTAATGAAATAATACCATGTTCATTTTCATTCAAAAGTGAAATACTATGATTTAAATCAGTTTTAATATCCTCAAAGTTCGATAAGTCTTTATATGAATTTTCTAAATCATTTAAATTAACGTTAGAAATATTTAACTCATTAATTTCATTTAATAAATGGTTATTGTAATCATAAGCTTTAGATAGCTCATATTTTGTATTTTCAAGAGATTTTAAATCTACTAAAAGACTTTTATATTCAGATAATTTAAGTTTATATTCACTAAGAGTTTTTAAATTATTTGCTACTGAATCAATAACATCAAATTGAAAATCTACATTAACTAAATCTAAATTTTGATGTTGTGAGTGAATATCTATTAAATATTGACTAATTGAAGTAAGTTGATTTAGAACAACAGGAGAATCATTTACAAAAGCTCTTGATTTTCCAGATGGTAATATTTCTCTTCTTATTATTGTATCTGTGTCGTAATCAAGATTATTATCAGAAAATATTTTTTTTAGATTATAGTTTGCTAAATCAAATGTTGCTTCAACTATACACTTTTTATTCAAATTATTTATCGACGAACTATCAGATCGTTTTCCTAAAACAAGCGACAATGCATTAATTAAAATTGATTTACCAGCACCTGTTTCTCCTGTAATAATCGTTAAACCATTATTAAAATTTACATTTAAATCTTCAATTAAGGCATAATTTTTTATGGACAGGTTTTTTAACACAATAAATATTTATTACATAAAGTTAATTAAAATTTTATCTTTCTCCATTTATTTGAATGCATTGGAGCTAATTTTGCTAATGTAGAAGTTAAATTAGTTATTTCAACACTAGGTCCATCACTAAAAATGTCTTGAATTTCATCTGATTTAGCATCAAAAAACACTTTCATAATGTAAGAATTAGGTCTTCTACTATTCATTCTTTCTAATGAAATAATAGACTTGCTAATGTTTGATTTTGATTTTTTAGCATCTTCATACATCTTATCTAAACCGTTAAGATGATAATCGTATAAAACATTACTAAATTCTTTAAATGTTGGAGATAAGATATTATCAATTAAGTAATAACGGTTTTGACGACCATCTTTAGCATTCCAACCGAGGTAATTAGTACTACTAGAATAATCTAAAATACTTCTAGCTTGTTGGTAATGTCTTTTTCCTGAGTTTAGCTCAAAAGTGTCCGAATCTATTCCTAAAATTAAATAAACATGAAAAGAAAGTACGGAGATTAAATTTGATTCAAACTGAGTTGGGTTGAATACAAAATTTTGAAATTCTTGATACTTAAATGAAAAATCTTTATCTATATAATTATATACAGAAGATTCATATGATGAATTAAAGATAGGTCTTGAAGATTGGATTTGTATAGTCCCCTGAAAAGTATCGTTATCATAGTTACTAATATTTATAACCATTGAGCAATTTATTCTTTGCTTAGAAGTGAAGGAATTATTGGTCCAATTGGTATTATTTATAAAGTCAGATATTTGACTTTCTAATGTCTTGAATATTTGTAAATTTTCATCACCAGTTTGACTTGCATTAACTACTATATTACAATTTAACTCTTGTCCAAAAGAAGTAAAAGATAAAATTATAAATATATATAAGAATATTTTATTCATTTATTAATTCAATTATATTATTAACTATATCAAGTGAAACAGATTTCTTATCTTTTAACGGGAAATTTAGAATTTTATTTTCTTTAAAAATAATGGTAATCTTATTGGTATCAACTCCAAACCCAGCCCCTTTGTCGTTTAAGGAATTTAATACGATTAAATCTAAATTTTTATTATTCAATTTATGTTTAGCATTTTCAATTTCATTGTCAGTTTCTAAAGCAAAACCTATTAAAAGTTGATTCTTTTTGTTCTTGCCTAGGTAGGATAAAATATCTTTTGTTTTTTCAACTTCAATTGATTGCGTTTTATTCGATTTTTTAATCTTTTGATTAGAAATTGTTTTAGGTTTAAAATCTGACACAGCAGCAGACATAATAACCACATCTACTTCATCATATTTATCTGTCACTTTTTCAAACATTTCATCAGATGAAGTTATTAAAGTAAGTTCAATAGATGAAGTGGATAATTTTTGACTTGTTGGACCGCTGATTAGAATAACTTTAGCCCCTAATTTAAATGCTGTTTCAGCTAATGCAAAACCCATTTTACCACTAGAGTGATTTCCAATAAATCTAACAGGGTCTATAGATTCAAATGTAGGTCCAGCAGTGATTAAAAAAGTTTTTCCATGTAAAGGCAATTTGACAGATAAGTTTCTTTCTATAAAACCAATAATATCCTGAGGTTCTGCCATCCTTCCTTCACCAACTAAACCACTAGCTAATTCACCAAATACTGGTGGTATTAAAAGATTTCCATAAGAAATTAATTTAGAAATAGATAACTGAGTAGATTTATGTTTAAACATATCTAAATCCATTGCAGGGGCAAAAAATACTTTACATTTTGCAGATAAATATGTAGCAATTAAAAGATTGTCACAGTTACCGTTAGACATTTTAGACATTGTATTAGCAGTAGCTGGACATATTAAAAATAAGTCAGCCCAAATACCTAACTCAACATGATTGTTCCACAATTCGTCATCTTCATCAGTTGTAAAGGAAGATAAAACTGGATTCTTGGATAAAGTGGATAATGTTAGAGGGGTTACGAATTCTTTAGCAGCTGGTGTCATGACAACTTTAACTTGACACCCTGACTTAATAAAAAGTCGTACTAAATTTGCAGTTTTGTAAGCGGCAATACCGGCAGTGATACCTAGTAAAACTTTTTTTCCGCTTAAAACTGACATTAGTTTATTTTTCTAAAGATTCCTCTGAACTATTTCTGTGGTAGATTTTATTTTCAAGCCATTCTTGTATAGCTAAAGCATGTGGCTTGGGTAATCTTTCATAAAATTTAGAAACCTCAATTTGTTCTTTGTTTTCAAAAATTTCTTCCAAACTATCATTGTAGGTAGCAAATTCTTCTAGTTTGTCAATAAGCTCAGTTCTAATATCAGAATTAATTTGTTCAGATCTTTTTGAAATAATTGAGATTGCCTCATAAATATTATCTGTTGATTTGTCAATAACATTTCTGTCGTAAGTCTCTGTATTTACTGGTGCTTTTACTTTTTTTAAATCCATTATGTTTATTTCTATGTTGTTTTTAATTGCTCAAGTTCGCTGAATTTTGTATTTAATTCATCAATAAATTCAGACTCATTATAATATTTCATAAAGGATTTATAATATCCCATAGCATCGTTAATTCTGTCCTGCATCTTATAACTTACACTATTTATGGCTAATTTGTATGCTGAATCAAATTTAAAATACAAAACTTTTTCTCTTAAAGTTGAACCTGGGAATTCGACTATAAAATTATCAAATGATTTAATTGCAGACTCGTGGTCATTAAGAGTGTTGTATTGTAAAGCTTTGCTGTAAGATTTAAATTCTAACTTATAATCTAATTCGAATATTAACTCATTTACTTCTGAAATATATTCAGAATCTGGAAACGTGTTTATAAATAATTGCAATTTATCAATAGCTACTTTAGTGTCGGTTTGATCTTTTGAAAAAATAGGAGACATAAAATAATAGCTTTTGGCAGCTAAAAATGCTATCTCTTCATTTTTTTCGCTATTAGGATATGTATTTACAAATTTTTCCATTCTATAATTAGAAGTATAGAAATCTTTAGTTTCATAAAAACACATAGCATGCATGTACATTAATTTTTGAGCTTGAGGTTTTCCTCTATATTTAGGAACAATTTGTTCAAATAGTCGATTCGCTTTAGTAAATTTTCCATCATCAAATAATGATGTTCCTAAGGCAAACTTAGAAGCGATATCATCGCCATTTATAGCTTTTTGATATTCACCACAAGATAAAAATGTTAATAATATCAATAATGTAAGTATAGCTCGTTTCATATTTATAATCAATTTGCAAAATTAAACAAATTTAATGTATTTAAAAAAAATACTTCTTATAGACTTTATAACGTTATTATAGATTAAAATTGTTCAGTTCCTCATTAATTTGACTTCTTAGTTCATTAGAAACAGACAACAATGGAAGTCTTAAGACATCATTACATAAATTCAATTTGCTTAGTACAAACTTCACCCCAGCTGGGTTGTTTTCCTTAAAAATCAAAGAAATTATATTGCATAACTCATTGTTGATAGATTCTGCACTTGATATATTATTATTTAAGCCATCATCTATCATTTTAGAAAACATCTGTGGGAAAGCCTGGCCTATTACAGAAATAACACCATCTCCACCAGAAATAACTGAATTAAGGGCAAGATCATCATCACCAGAAATAATTAGAAAATCATCTGGCCTATTATTAATTAACTCTAAATATTGACTCATTTTACCGCCAGCTTCTTTAACTCCAATTATTAATTCGAATTCATTTGCTAATCTTAAAATAGTGTTCGGAATAATATTTTTAGATGTTCTCCCTGGAACATTGTACATTATTATAGGTTTAGAAATATTTTTTGCTAGATAACTGTAATGCTGATAAATACCTTCTTGTGTTGGCTTACTATAATAAGGAGATACCGATAAAATAGCAGAAATGGCTGTCAGATCTAGTGAATTAATTTCTTTAGCTAATCGAATAGTGTCATTACCTCCCATCCCTAAAACTAATGGCACTCTATTATTATTAACACCAACAACTGTATTAATTATCCTCTCTCTTTCAAAAGAATTGATAGTTGGGCTTTCTGCAGTAGTACCATTAATTACTAAATAATTTATTCCATTTAAAATATTGAATTCAACTAATTTTTCTAAAGAGTTATAATCAACAGAAAAATCTGAGTTAAAAGGAGTGATTAAAGCGACACCAGTACCAATAAATTTATTGTTTTTCATAGCTTATTAAGTCCTTTTAAATATTTCTCTAGTTCAACTTTAAAAATATCAATAAAACTACTTTTAATATTGATTATAAAGTCATGTAATCTTTGATCTTTATTAGAAATTCCAATTTTAAAGTTTGCTTTAGATTTAGCAGTAATTAAGTTTAATTCGTGAATATCTTCATCATAATAACTAATTAATGCATCAAATTCAGTTTCAATAAATTCATTAATGTCATAATTAGATATATTTCCATTCCAACCAAAATCTAAAGGAGTAAAATAGGAATCCCAGCTTGTTAGGGTTTCATCTTTCTCAGTAACATAAGCCACAAATTTTATTTTATTCTCATTTACACCCAAATAAGTAAAGACATTTCTTAGGGAATCAT
>Ga0209307_1000111_pt1 | contig 63137 bp, 51 predicted proteins | sample COGITO_mtgs_1105_FD_185519 | JGI IMG/M metagenome (GOLD analysis project Ga0209307, IMG submission 185519) | Pelagic marine microbial communities from North Sea - COGITO_mtgs_110530 (SPAdes) (version 2) | ecosystem: Environmental > Aquatic > Marine > Epipelagic ... | reverse complement strand
GCACAGCTTCGGTAACAGTAACACAAATCGGCTACTTGAGTTCTGACAACTGCGCCACGTTCAACTTAGCACTTTCTGATTCGGTATTCGATTGTACAGATGCTGGAACAACGCAAACAATTGTTCTCACTGTAACTGACCCAAGCGGAAATACCGACACAGCTCTTGCCTATATTACGATAGTGGATCTTTCGGCTCCCGTGCTAATAACTCAAAACCTTACAATCTATCTTGACTCTTTAGGTGCAGCTACGATCACCGCTGATTCGGTAAATAACGGAACCTACGATAGTTGTGGAATTGCTAGTCTTTCTATAAGCACATCCTCATTCACTTGTGCCGATACGGGCGCTAATACTATTGACTTTATAGCTACTGATGTTAATGGCAATGCTGATACGGTTCAAGTTATAATCACCGTTTTAGACACGCAACCCGCAGTGGTTATTGCACAAAACTTGACGTTACAATTAGATGCTAGTGGGCAGGCCACAACCACCGCTTTAGCTGTTAATAATGGCTCTTTTGACAATTGTGGAATCGCCAATATTACCATCAGCCAATCTACTTTTTCATGTGCTGATACTGCCGCTCCTCAGATCATCACATTGTATGTTGAAGACGTTTCTGGCAACATTGACTCGGCAACAGCATTGATGACCATTGAGGATAACATTGCCCCTATAGTAGTGACTACAAACTTCACAGTTGGCCTAGATTCATTTGGCTTCGCGTCAATAATAGCCGATAGCATAGACAATGGTTCAACGGACAATTGCAGTGTAGAATCCATTTGGCTAGACCAAAACACCTTTTCTTGTGCTGATGTCAATAATCCTGTTACTGTTACTCTTTTTGTTAGAGATATAAGTGGAAACATTAATTCTGCTTCCGCAGTAGTAACTGTTATCGATACGATTGCGCCAAAAATCATTGTTCAAAATGACACAGCCTATTTAGACTCAATGGGAATGGTCAGCATTGCTGCCACTTTGTTTAACAATGGATCATGGGACTCTTGTGGTTTGAATACGCTTACCCTTAGCCAAGGAACATTTGATTGCAGTGATGTTGGAACGCAAACCATCATTTTCTCTGCTACCGATGTCAATGGAAACACGTCAACGGCTAATGTGGATATTACAATCCTTGACACCATCGCGCCAACGATTATCATACAAGACTTAATCGTTTACCTTGATTCATTTGGCGTGGCCTCAATCACTGCCGATTCTGTCGATATTGGAACATGGGATAGCTGCGGAATAGCTTCTATCACCATCGATTCTTCTTCTTTTAATTGTGCAAATCACAATGACACACTCCCCGTAATATTTACGGCAACAGACATTCATGGAAATGTAAGTTTTGACACGGCCACTTTCTACATTTATGATACGCTTGCGCCATTCATTTTCGCTCATTCTGATACATTCTATCTCGATTCTGCTGGTCAATATGTTGTGAGCTATACACAACTTAATGACGGTACTTCAGACAACTGCGCTGTTGATTCATTGTATTTGTCTGATACGCTATTCACATGCTCTACTGTAGACTCTACCATTGCTATTTGGTTTTACGCCCTTGACATTCATGGTAATTTAGATTCCTTGGAGCTAGACATTACCATGCTCGATACCATAAAGCCAGAATTCCTTTGTCCAGATAGCATAATAGTTTCGAATGACTTTGATCAATGTGGGGCTATCGTTTCATTCCCATTCCCAACGGCAAGCGATAACTGTACTGTTGATTCCATCATTCAGATTGACGTGACAGGATTGGATAGTGGCAGTTTCTTCCCAGTTGGGTTCACCGAGCTGATTTATGTCGCGTACGACCAATCTCTGAATACAGACACTTGTTCATTTATCATTGAAGTTCAGGACACTGCATCACCTGTTCTGTTCTGTGTTCCTGACACAGCAATTTGTGATACAGTATTCACATTTAATTTACCGAGCTACACAGACAACTGCTCCGGATTTGATGTCATTCAAATCGGTGGAATTGAGACTGGGCTATTCTACCCAGTTGGTGTTACTGTGAATGAGTTTGTGGTTACTGACTCATATGGTAATTCTGATACCTGCTCGTTTGAAGTCTTAAGGTATGATTTCCCGACAGCTGCCGATGCAGGATTGGATCAAGAAAAGTGTGAAGAATTCACCGCACCCCTTGACGGAAACGACCCATTGATTGGAATAGGCATTTGGACCAGATTGGAAGGAATTGGTACCATAGACGACACGCTGAATAATCAAGCTACGATCACTGGTAATGACACCGGACTTACCGTGTTAGAATGGAGAATAGAAAATGGTGTTTGCCCGATCGAAAGAGATACCATGACCATAAGAGAATACGTGAATCCTACTGCGGCAAATGCAGGTGAAGATGTTTCCATCTGCGATACGAACGAAACGTTCTTGGCTGCTGTGGAAACAGACTTTGGTTATGGCCGTTGGATCTTGCCTTCTAATGGTGCTACCATTGACGATACCACAGACTTTGGTTCGTTGGTTACAGATCTTGAACTAGGGTCTTATCAATTCACTTGGCGCGTTAGAAATGGAGTTTGTCCGATCACAACAGATGACGTTACCATTGATTTGATGCCATATCCTGTTGTTGATGCCGGAGAAGATAAATTCATCTTCTTGCCTTCAAGTATAGAGTTAGAGGCAACGAGCGATTTGGAAGTGACCTACGACTGGTCACCTAAATTCTCATTGACAAATGATGAAAGTGCAATTGCTACAGCGCAACCAAGCTCAACAACAACCTACACAGTAGCAGCAACTGCCGAATTTGGTTGTACATCATTCGATTTCGTTGATGTTGTGGTTAATGAAACCCTTGACTTGCCAACAGCATTTACGCCTGACGGAGACAATTACAATGACGTTTGGAACCTGAAAGAGCTTTCAAGCTATCCTGATAACGTGGTTAAAATCTATAACCGCTGGGGCAATCTGCTGTTTGAGTCGGACGGATATCAAGAATCGTGGGACGGCACATACAACGGTGAACCGCTTCCTAGTGGAAGTTATTTCTATATAATTAACTTGAACGTGGGTGAGCTTAAACCATTTACGGGTTCAATAACAATCATCAAATAATGAACGTGATGATCAAAAACATTACCGCATTAGCACTTTTCGTTGTGCTTTCATTTAGTGCAAGTGCGCAGCAAATCTATCAGCTGAGCCAGTATTTGCAGAACCTTTACGTTCTTAATTCAGCCACGGCAGGCTTGCATGATTTCACTGAAGTAAACTTGAGCTACCGCAACCAGTGGATTGGCATCACCAATAGTCCTACTACATATTATGTTAGCGTAAACACGCCAATTGGCAAACGCATTGAGATCAACCCTCAATCGTCTTCTGTGCGCATAAGTAGCCCAACGGCCTACAACTCTGTGACACGCAAATCATATCATGCTATAGGTGGCTATGTTCTTCAAGACGCCTCTGGTGCATCGGCACAGCAAATTGCCAGTCTATCTTACACCTTTCATCTTCCGCTTACGAAGACGTTGTCTGTTAGTTTTTCTCCTAGTGTAGGCTATAGAAACGGCACTTTCTTTCAAGAAAAGGCGAAGACTGAACTACCGAACGACCCTACTTACAACCTTTACACTGCTCAGAATCCAGGAGCGCAAATGGATATTAACATTGCCGCTTGGCTCTATCATCCCAAGTTCTTTGTTGGGTACTCAACCGCTCAATTGGTGCAAGATCGACTCAAATTCAACGATCTAATTTCCTACGAAGAATTAAAAGTGCACCATAACCTAATTTTAGGGTATATCTATAAGGTAGGCAGAAACCTCACGTTAACTCCAAGCGTTTTAATGCGCTATGTAGATTTAGCACCTTTTGCTTTTGATTTAAACCTTCGACTTGACTATCAAGATTTGTTCTGGGGTGGTTTGTCTTATCGCAACTCCAATTCACTGGTTGCCATGATAGGTATGCACCTATCCAACACCCTTCGCTTTGGATATGCTTTTGATCTTGGCCTCACTCCAATACGAACACGCAATGCGGGAAGCCATGAAATCATGTTAGGCCTCAATTTATTCAACAAGGAAAAAGCAATTTTTTAATTCATTTTAATGAAGAAACTATTATTCGTCTTATTCGCTCTTCTCAGCACCGGTGCGATCGGGCAAGTAGAATTCGAATTCGAATCTGTCACTAAGCTGCCTGAGATCGTCAACAGTGAATATGAAGAGTCTTTTCCGCTCTTTGATGCAGCTAATAATCGATTGTATTTTGTTCGCACGCTTCATCCTGAAAACAAAGGAGGAAAAACCGTAGGTCAAGATTTGTGGTATTCAGACCTTCAAGGCAAAAAATGGAGCACGCCTTCTAATGAGCTAAAATCTTTAAATAATTATTTGAATAATTCCGCCATCGGAATTTCAAAAGATGGAAACAAAATTTACTTGGTAGGCACCTATATCAAAAAAGTAAGCTTGCAGTCAGGTTTTTCTGAATCCGTTATGGAAGGTGACCAATGGGCAAGACCTACTCCTCTTACTATTCCTTCTTTTTCTTTAAAAAGCCCTTTTTATGGCGGCTATGTAAATTCTGATGAAGACATCATCATCATTTCGATGGAGAGCTCCAATTCGCTTGGTCAAGAAGATTTATACGTAAGCTTTAAAAATGCAAAAGGTGACTGGTCTAAACCGCTTTGGTTAGGCGATAGCATTAACAGTGCGGGTTTTGAGATTTCTCCATTTCTATTTGACGATGGGAAAACATTGATGTTTGCCTCCACCGGCCATGGCGGATATGGCGATTGCGATATTTTCTATGCTTATAGGAAAGATTCAACATGGACAAACTGGACATCTCCTAAAAACGCTGGAAGCGAAATCAACTCCGCCTCTTTTGATGCTTTCCCATTTGCAGTCAACGAAACGATGTATTTCTCCAGTAACCGCAATGATAGCCTCAGCAACATTTATACGGCCTTCAACAAAATGTATTTTATCGATGCAGATACTGTTCGTTTAGTATTCGAACAAGGCGAATCAAGAATGTCGAATGTTGAAGTAGATGTTCTAGATGAAATGGGGAAACTAGTAGGAACTTACAGAACAAAAGGAAACGACATCATTGAAATCCCAGGACTAAAAGAAAAGAAAGACTATAAACTTGTTCCAAGGCACCCTGTGGTTGATCTAAAAATGTTTCATCCAATGCTCTTGAATAAAGATGGAGCATACATTGATGAATTTGTGATGGGTGAAGATGGCAGCATGATTATTTCTCCGGAAACCAAAGAAACTATTGCCAATAAGAAGACCATCGATAAACCAGAGTTTGTGGCAGGGATGCAAGGAATCTTTGAAGTTGATCGTACTGCACTATCAGGAATACTGCTGGCTCTCGAAGATGAAAATGGGAAAGTATATCAGTATGCTAGAACTACCAAAGAAGGACGATTTGCCTTTGAAGAAACAGACGATAGTTTAAATCTAGGCATCCGAGTAATGTCTGAGCTTGAATACATCAAAGACAATGGTGTGATATATTACACCGACACCAAAGGCAATAAGCTCTTTAAAGGAGCCGTGGGTAAAGATGGAGCATTTAAATATCAGAAAATACAAGCTCGAGAGCTTTCTCAACTAAAAATGCTTGCAGAGTCAGACACAAAAATGGCTTCTGCCCCTGCTGCCAATAAGGGGGTTTTCAAATTCGAAAGCCTACCACAAGCAGGCGCCAAATTGTTGCTTTATGACGAAAACAACAACATTATTGAAGAAGTCATCACCGATGAAAATGGTCAGTTTGTTTTCAAGAAACTAAGGGCGGATCAGAACTTTAGCATTAAACCAGCAGATGACGCGTTAGGCAGAGGTTCACTGGCCTTTCTAGACCGCAACGGTAACGAAATGAGTTTGGTGGATTCTGATGATTTTGGGTTTAAATACAAAGCGCTGAATCCCGAAATCATGAGTGGTCTCCAGAGAATGATTGAAGAAGACGCTGATCCATCCCTAGGACAAAACTTCGTGTTTTCAATAGGTTTATTCAAGTACAAGAGCATTGCCAAGGAGGGCGTTACACTGAGACTTCTTGACGAAAATGACCAAGTAATTGAAACCGTAACTACGGATCAATATGGCCACTTCGTTTTTTCTATGCTTAAGCCAGACCAAAATTACAAAGTACAGGTGGTGGGCGTAGAAGACTCCAACTTGGATGAAAGTCAGCTGTACTTTGTAGACAAAGACGGAAGAGTTACTACGGGTGTTTTAAAACAAAATCAGCTGTATGATTTTTCTAAACTTAACCCCGATTACTTCTTTAATATCTCTGTCATTAATGAAGGAGAGACAGAAATGCTCATCACAAAAAGCTTCAAGGATGTTAAGGGAACATTCAAGTATGAAAATCTGGGTAAATCAGGTGTGAAATTGGAGCTTTTGGATGAAAACAACAAGGTTATCGAAACCGTATACACTGATGAAAACGGAAACTTCATCTTCTCCAAATTGGCGAAAGAGTCCAATTATATCGTCCGACTTTCTGAGCAAGAAAGCGATCTTCTCGATAATTCTTCTTTTCAATTCATGAATGAAGATGATCAATACATAGAGCAAGAGGGATTAACCGAAGCAGGTTTTAAGTTTAAGACTTTACCTCGATCTGCTGATTCAATGGCGGGTGATAATACAAGCTTGAATGCTGGTAGTTTCTTGCCTAATGAGCAGCCCAAGAATAAAGCTAATAAAGCCACATCACCAGCAACTGCATCAAAAAGCACCAGCAAATCTTCTGTCAACCCAATGGAAGACAAGAATGACCTGAAGCTGAAAACAATATACTTCAACTTCAACAGTATTCGATTGAGCAACAACGACCGCTACAACCTTAATCATAAGGTTTATCAAAAAGCCAATCGTTCTGGCCAACCCATATTAATCTTAGGATATTCGTGTGACCTTGGATCAACTGAGGCAAACAATGGCATTTCAAAAATGCGCGCTGAAGAGGTAAAGAAATACCTGATCAACTTGGGTATTGACCCAGACCGCATAGAAACAGAAATCATCACTCCTGAAGGAGCTGAAAAGATGACATATCTTGAGCGTTTAGAGAACAGAAAGGTTGAGATTTACCATCTCACTCCGTGACATTTTCATGACAAAACACTTTCGTGTCTGGAAGACTTTCGTGCTCGCTTTGAACCACTTTAAAGTAATAGCACTTACCCATCGTCATTTGGGCCTAGATTTAGTCGGAAAGTTCCATGTGGAGCCAGATGAGCAGAAGTCGAGGTTCGAACACAACTTGTCTCAATTCGAGATCAAGGAGTTCATGTTTCTTTCCACTTGTAATCGAGTGGAATTCTTTTTTAGAAGTCCTCTGCAGTTTGATCAAGACAGGATCATAGACATGTTCACCATGTTCTATCCTAAGCTTTCAGCTGAAGACATTGACAAAGCAGCAGAACTCAGTAGATTGCACCATGGTCCAGATGCTATTCGTCACATTTTTCATGTGGCAAGCTCATTAGACTCGCTCATTATTGGTGAACGAGAAATCATCACTCAAGTGCGGCTAGCATATGAGAGAGCCCACAAGAATGGTTTTACCGGAGACTTCATTCGCATTGGCGTGCAAAAAGCGATTGAAACTGCAAAGCAGATCTATACAGAAACAGAAATAGCTACAAAGCCAATTTCTGTAGTCAATTTGGCCTACCGCCAGCTCATTGTGCGTGATCTTACAAAAGACCACTCCATTGTTTACGTTGGCGCTGGACAAACCATTGAGGCCATTGCTGGAAACCTTAAAAAGCACGACTTTAAAAGCGTCAAGGTTTTTAATAGAACAAAAGAAAAAGCAGAGGCCCTAGCTTCTATTATTGATGGAGAAGGGTTTGGGTTGAATGAATTTGCGGAAAAAGCAGGTCATTTTGATGTATTGGTGACGTGCACAGGATCTGAGAACGCCATTTTTAACGCAGAAACCTTCAAAAAAATCGGTATTACCGGCAAAAAGATCATCGTTGATTTGGCCATTCCAAATGACATTGATCGATCCATTCTCTCAGAGTTTGACATCGATTACATATCGATTGAGCAATTAAAAGAAGAGGCCAAGAGAAACCTGAAGGAAAGAGAAAAAGAAGTGTTCCGTTGCGAGCAATTGGTTGAAATGAGGATTGAAGAGTTTGAAACTGCATTCAAGAACCGAAAGCTCGAATTGGCCATGCAAGAAATTCCTCAAATGATGAAGGATATAAAGCTCAGAGCTTTGGACAAAACATTTGCGAAAGACGTGAATGCCCTTGACCCAAAAAGCAAGGAAACACTGGATAAAATTCTCAATTATCTCGAGAAAAAATACATCTCTATTCCCATGAAAATGGCGAAGCAAGTGGTTCTCGAACAAGACTTAAAAGACCCCATCATTGAGTAAGCATATTCGAATAGGAAGCCGAGGCAGCGATTTAGCCCTTTGGCAGGCGCACTTTTTTCAAGACAGTCTCAAAGCCATCGGAGTTGATTCTGAAATTATTATAATCACTACCAAAGGCGACCGCATTCAGCACCTAAGCTTCGATAAGATTGAAGGCAAAGGCTTCTTTACCAAAGAAATAGAAGATGCGCTATTGAACAACGTAGTTGACGTTGCGATTCACTCTCATAAAGACCTTGAGACACAATCTCCTCCTGGTTTAAAAATAGCTGGCGTTTCTTACAGAGAAAACCCATCAGAACTGCTTTTAATTCATCCTGATGCTGTAGACCTAAGTCAACCATTGCATTTCAAGAAAAATGCTGTTGTGGGCACCTCATCTGCACGCAGAAAAGGGCAGATCTCAGAATTACGCCACGACATTACCATCAAAGACATTCGAGGCAACGTGCCTACTCGTGTCAATAAACTTCGCGAAGGACAGTTTGACGCCATCCTTATTGCGTTTGCAGGCATTCATCGACTAGAATTAGACTTATCAGACCTAAAAGTTGAAATGCTTGATCCTCGATTATTCATTCCAGCTCCTGCCCAAGGTGTTTTAGCATACCAATGTCGTGAAGGCGATCATGAGACAAGTAACATAATCTCGAACCTCCACGATCAGGATGTGTCAAACGCTATTCAAATTGAGCGAGGGATTCTTTCTGGGTTTGGAGGAGGGTGTCACATCCCGATAGGTGCACATGCAACTCCCACAGAAAATGGATTCAGAATCAGGGCGACCTTCTCAAAAGAATGGGAATCTTTCTCCAAACGTGTTCGTTTTGAAGCATCAAACCTTGAAGAGGGTTTAAACACCTTTAAAAGGCTCAAAGAAACCGCTTTGCCTTCTTCCATCTTCATTTCTAAAGACATTCGTCCAGATAGTTATTTAAGCCGCGCTTGTGCTGAACATAAGCTACACCTTACTGGTCAATCTTTGATTCAAATTTCTCATTTGCCTTTTCAGGCACATGCAAAAGACTGTGATTGGGTGTTTTTCTCATCGAGCAATAGCGTTGAGGCATTCTTCTCTCAAGAAAAACCTTCCGACTGGGCAAGTAAAAAATTCGCCACTGCCGGAGAGGCAACAGCAAACGCTCTTGGCAATTACATTTCAAGCATAGACTTCATCGGCTCTGAAAGTGACATGGGTACTGTTAGCAGAGAGTTTAAAGCCATTATTGGCGAGGATAAAGTGCTATTCCCCATTTCTGATCGCTCATTGAGGTCCATTCAAACAGAGCTTGACGATGGGCAGTCCATAAATATTGTGTGCTACAGCACTAAGCCGGTGGTAAGCAAAATTGATATTGCTCAGGCCTACATCCTCACAAGCCCGAGCAATGTTGAGGTATTTCTTGAAGGTAATGATGGGTTTCCAGAAAACGCCAAGCTAATTTCGATAGGAAAGTCTACTGCCAAAAAGCTTAATGAACACGGCTTAAGGTCCTTGATTGCTGAAATTCCGCATGAATCGGAATTATGGGCATTGCTAGCTTCTTAGAATTGTTGACTTTTGTACCAAACTAGTAATGCTTCATTTACGTATGAAGTATTGACAAACTAATCTATTTGCTATGAAAAGGATTCTCACCACGCTTTCTATTGCCTTAGTTTCTTGTTTTTCCTCTTTCGGACAATTCTCTACGGTGCATACAATAACAGATGCAACGTGCTGGAATTCCAATGATGGAGGCTACTTGGTAGATAGCATTACTGCTTGTTTTGCTCCAATTACCATTCAGGTTGACACAAATACGATCACTTTCCAAACCCTAACAAATAACGATTATACACACATCAATCAAGGTGGTGGCACAGGTGTGGATGAAGGGTATTCTATTTGGGCTGGGCAAGCATCTACAGGACCAGTTTACATCGCAACAGGAAATTTCGCAGATTCTGTAACGTTTGATTCGACTACACTTTATGCTGGCGCACCTCAAGATATGTTTACTGCGTGCTTCGATGCAAACACGAGTAACTTAATGTGGGCAATATCAGGAAGCACTCCAGGTGACTTTACTGCTGGCTTTGGAATCACAGGTGCAGGCGACAAAACATATGTTACAGGCTATTTTAACGGCACTTGCCAAATAGGAAACAGCTCAATCACTTCAACTGGATCTTATCAGGCTTACGTGGCGAAAATTGATATTCCATCAGGCAATGTTGACACAATAGTTCAGTTTGGTGGAACAGCAAGCGAAGAGGCTCGAGCAATACGCTATGCATCTGGAAGGCTTTATTTAGCGGGTGGGTTTCAAACTTCTATTTCGCTTGCCGGAACTACTTATAACTCAAATGGTGGGTTTGACGCTTTTGTTCTTTGTGTTGATACTTCTCTTAGCGCGAGCTATTGGGGAGCGACTGGTGGTGGCAGTGCAAATGATCTTGTCGATGATGTTGTGGCTTATGAAAATAATGGTGTTGTAGAAGCGGTTTATGCTGTTGGTGAAGCAAACTCAGCTGCAACTTTCGGTGCAAACACTTTGACTTATCAAGGTCAAAAAGACTTTTTCATAGCCTCATTAGATACGAATGGCACATGGGGCTGGGCGCAACAAGGTGGAGGTGCTTCAATAGATTTCTGCACCACTATTGACATCAACTCAGCGGGTGACCGCCTTTATATGGGTGGTTCGTGGTCTGGGACTATGACATTAGATGGTCAATCTTTCCCTTCAACTGGAGGTGATGATGGCTATATTGGATATGTTTCTGCTTCAACCGGAGCGCTTCAGAATATCTACACATTTTCAGGAAGCGGAACAGAATTCGTAACTGCCTTAGAAAGCGTTGATGATGATTACTTAGTATTCGTAGGTCAGTTCAACGGCACGTTGATTTTTGCTGACTCAACCTTCGCAACCAACGGCAACCAAGATGCCTTTATGGGTAAAATTGGTGAGCAGTTCACAGAAATTTGGGGAAAGAACTTTGGTGGAAGTCAAGGTGACTTCTTTTCAAGCATTCATTTAGGCCCAAATGAAAGGGTGCACGCCTCGGGCTATTTCCAAGGAGATGCCTCTCAATATCAGCCGGGTCTAATATCAGCTGGTAATCGAGATGTGGTAGTTACCAATGATTATTTTACTGGATATGTTGACACTTCTTTTAGTCAAGCTGGCCTAGCTGCTGGACAATATTTCATTCAATTTTCAGACTCTAACGGAAACGCTTGGACAGATACCATAACTATTGGTGCGCCAGACTCATTATCATTCTCAGCATCAATAATAAACGCATCATCTAGTGTGGCCAATGATGGCAGTATTGACTTGACCGTAACGGGAGGAACGCCCGGTTATACTTATTTATGGTCGAATGGTGAGACCACACAGGATATTGATTCACTTTCAAGTGGTAATTACTGCGTAACTGTTACGGATACTAATGGTTGTTTGGACAGCATATGCTTTTTTGTCGACTCCAGCATCGTTACTGGCCCATTAGTTATTACCTCAACTGTTACCGATCTGTCTTGCTTTGGCGATAGTAGCGGAGCAGTTAACCTCCAAGTAGCGGGAGGCGTTCCTCCATATGCTTTTGCTTGGAGTAATGGTGAAAGCACTGAAGATCTTTCTGGGCTCTCAGGAGGCGTATACACGGTCACGATTACTGACAGTGACACGTCTGTTTACATTGATAGTTTTAACGTCTCAGAGCCTTCAGAAATCGTTATATCAGGTGTGATAACCTCTCCTTCTTCTGGTACTGCAAATGATGGCGCAATTGATGTGAGTGTAATTGGCGGTCAATCACCTTATTCTTTCGCTTGGAGCAATACAGAAATTACCGAGGATATTTCAGGCCTTAGCATTGGAAACTACACGATTACTGTTACAGACTCTGCAGGCTGTTTCAATACAAGGTCATTTTTCGTTGATACCATTGCTGCTCTGAACTTAGTTAGCGTCTCTTCAGATGTTACATGCATCAATACAAACAATGGAACTATTGACTTAACGATTATTGGTGGGGTTCCTCCGTTCAATATTACATGGAGTAATGGAGCAGCCACTGAAGATATTAGTGGGCTAGCTGCTGGCACTTATTCAGTAACAGTTACTGACAGCGTTGCGCAGTCAGCTACTCTATCTGATACCGTTTCTTCCAATCCGGTATTCGACAACCCAATAGCTGGACCGATCACAGGGCCTTCTTCAGTGCAGGCTTGGACAAATTACAATTATTCTGTTCCGACTAGCGCTGGCTCTTCCTTTGACTGGGTACTTTCAGGTGGCGTTCTTTTGAATGCGGCAAGCAATGCATCATCAGTGCAATGGAATGCTGGGCCAACTGGTCAAATCTTTATTTATGAAACGGACGCTAATGGTTGTGTAGGAAGCGATAGCTTGGAGGTGTCTATTCTATTTGTGGGCATTGATGAGTCAAATGAAAATAGCATTGTGGTATACCCAAATCCAGTTAAAGATTTACTCAACATTGAACTTCCTGAATCATTTGCTAGTCCGAAAATATCAGTGATTGATATTCAAGGTCGCACAGTAATGAGTGTATTGAGTTCATCAAGAAGTATGAGCCTGGACTTATCCAACCTTAGCTCAGGTAACTACATTTTGTTGCTAGAGCAAGATGAAACAATGATTCATCATAAAATTATTGTGGAGTAACGCGTTGTTCAATCCATATTTTTTGAATGAGATCTTCGCGAGACTTTTTTAAACGAGTGATACTAGCCGGCTAGTGAATATGCATTTGGTTCCTTTCCTTTGCTTACTGATAACTAACTGGAGTATCACATGAATGACAGTATAGCTGAAAAGAACCCCTCAGCGCTCTCCATTTCTGATTTCACCTATCTTCTGCCCGAAGAACGAATAGCAAAATATCCATTGAAAGATCGTGATACGAGTAAACTGCTCGTGTATCGTGATGGTGAAATTCAAAAAAAACTATTCAGCGACCTTCCTTCTTTGCTTCAACCGAGTGATTGCTTAGTATTTAATGACACCAAGGTGGCGCATGCACGGATGCGCTTTAAAAGGCAGTCTGGAGCACAAATTGAAATCCTCTGCCTCGATCCAATTGAACCATCTGACGCTTCGGAGGCCTTTTCTTGTAAAAAGCAATCTGTCTGGAAGGCAATGGTTGGTAACGCCAAACGCTGGAAGGATGGAGAAGTTTTGACCAAGCACATCACGACAGAATTCAGAAGTTACGCGCTTAGCGCGAAAAAATTACAAAAAACCAAAGACGCCTATACAGTTCAATTTAACTGGGAGGCTGACCTTAGTTTTGCCGAGGTATTAGATGACGCGGGAATAATGCCTCTTCCGCCCTACCTCAACCGTGAAACTGAAGCGGAAGATGAAGAACGCTATCAAACTGTATACGCCCGAGCAGATGGTTCAGTTGCGGCACCTACAGCAGGTCTGCATTTTACAAAACGCGTTTTTGACGACTTAAATATTATGGGGGTAAAACCCTTATTTGTAACGCTTCATGTAGGCGCGGGTACATTCAAGCCAGTAAAGTCGGCCACCATGCAAGACCACGAAATGCATCAAGAGCGAATTGTGGTTTCAATAAATACCATCGAAAAAATGCTTGTGGCAGCTAAGGAAAACAGGATCGTTGCCATTGGCACAACCTCGCTTCGCACGATAGAGAGTATATATTGGTTTGGTGTAAAACTGTGTTCAGGGGTCAAAATGAAGGCTTTTTTTGTGAATCAATGGGAGCCTTATGACTTTACAGACAAGGCCGTGAATGCAAGTATTGCGCTAGAAGCGGTGCTACAATGGATGCGTTCTAATCACCTCAGCACTTTGAGTGGTTATACACAAATAATAATAGCTCCAGGTTACAGCATCAGAATTGCTGACGCGTTAATCACCAATTTTCACCAACCACAAAGCACATTGCTATTGCTAATAGCCGCGATGATTGGCGAGGACTGGAGGAAGGTGTACCAATACGCCCTTGACAAAGACTTTCGTTTTCTAAGCTTCGGAGATAGCTCTATTCTCTTTAAGAAGAAACAGGATTAACTTAAAACAAAAAAAGCCCTGCATTCTGCTAAGGGCTTTTGAATTATTAAACCGTCTAACTAGTCTTATTTCACGTAGAACTTCTCTACAATGATTTGACCATTCATACTTAACGAAGCAATATAAACTCCCGAGGAGAGGCCTAAGGTCGAAAACTTTATAGAAGTGCTCTGATTGGCGCTTTCAGCATAAATTTTCTCTCCCAATAGGTTATACACATCCAATGACTCTACCACGCCAGTGCCAACAAACTCAAATTCATTAGCTCTCGTAATAACATCCAATGTTGGCTCTACAGAAGACTCTATACCAAGAGGAGGGAATGGCGTTCCAATAAAACAATCATCAACGGTTACAGTCACTGTTTCTGAAGACGCACAGCCTGCAGCATTTTCCCCAGTAATCGAAATTAAATTCGCTCCTAGAGTGTTTGGAGAGACTGACTGTGTATCGCGTGTTGTAGTCAACGAGGAATTAGGAAATTGCCAAGTGTAAGAAATACACTCTGGACAAGTTACTGTGATGAAATCCGTTTCATCCAAACAAATTGGGGCTCCGTTCGAAGATTGAGAAGCAGAAAGCGCTGGTAAGTCAAGCACCTCAACTTCGATATCAATAGAGTTCTCACACCCTTGTCTGTTTACATCTACAGTGTAGATAGTTGAAGTCGTGGGGTAAACCCTTACAATTTTTGCACTTGGATCATCAACAGAATTACTCGGAGACCAATTGATAATTGTGGCTGATGTAAGTAGCTCAATATCCACTGTATCACCAAGACAAATAACGCTGTCTTCACGCTGAACAATTATCGTTGGAATTGTTGTACTAACATTTAACTGATAAGTTTCAGTGGCTGAACAGCCATTTGAGTCAGTTACCTGAAGAGTATAATTGGTTCCTGCTGAAGGAGTAGCTATAACAACAGCGGCTGAAGGATCATCGAGTGAACCAGCCGGAGACCATTCATATGTCGCTGCAGTAGGGGCAACAGCAGTTAAAGTAGCGCTATTTCCTTGACAAATTGAATTACTTGTTGCTGCTGCAGAGCTAACAATACTCACAACTGGCGCAACTAACACGTCAATAGTTATACTATCTGTTGCCGAGCAACCATTAGAATCTGAAACCTCTAAATTATAGGTTGTCATAGACGTAGGCGAAGCAAAAACGGTGTCTGTTGAGTCATTACTTAAAGACGCTGATGGAGTCCAAACGTACGAGCTCAAACCAGGCATAACAGCTAACTCAGTGCTTGAACCTTCACAAATAACACCTCCTGCGCTAGAAGAAATACTAACCATAGGAGTTGCATTAACAGTAATCATGACAGAGACGGTATCTGTATCTAACGGAACTACAGTATAACCAAGAGCTGTAATAGAGTAAATACCAGGGGTAGTCGTGGTAAAGTTTACTGAGTCTCCAATAATGGCATCCAAGTTTGTTGAATCACTCCAACCATAAATAGTCATTCCACTTGCCTTTAGCCATGTAGTGTCTCCGGCGCAAATCTCAGAGTTTTCAATAGTAACCGAAAGTTGAGCAAATGAAGTGGCGCCAATAAACAACGCAATTATCAGAGTATATATTCTAGCCATATTTAGGATTTTAACGTAAACTCGCAAATCTACCTGATATTCTAATACACACCAAAACCAAATACTCATTCAAACTCAATAAACCCTAAATAATTAATGGAAATTAATGTCTTGTCTGATGAGCATTTCATGAAAATGGCCTATCTAGAAGCTGAGTTAGCCTTTGAAAAAGGCGAAGTACCTGTTGGTGCCGTAGTGGTTTCAAGAGGAAAAATAATCGCTCGTGGGCACAACCTCACCGAACAGCTGAATGATGTTACCGCCCATGCTGAAATGCAGGCTATTACCTCTGCTGCTAATAACTTGGGGGGGAAATACCTTAATAAATGCACCTTGTATGTCACTCTAGAGCCCTGTGGAATGTGTGCTGGCGCTTTGTATTGGTCCCAAATTGGGAAAGTGGTTTTTGGTGCCAGTGATGAAAAAAGAGGGTTTCGAAAAATCAACCCATCCTTGATGCACCCTAAAACTGAAGTCGTCTCGGGAACCATGGCCGATGAGTGCTCAAATATTATGCAGCGTTTTTTTCAATTACGAAGAAATAGCTGAGCAATTGTTAATGCTTTGAACTGTTTGATAAGCAAGTTGTTAATTTTGAATCAAAATAGACGAATATGTATCCTGAAGAAATAGTAGCTCCAATGAAGTCTGAACTTACCGATGTAGGTTTTGATGAGCTTTTAACTGCAGAAGCAGTAGATAATATGATGAACAATATGAGCGGCACGGCTCTCATCATGGTAAACAGTGTATGTGGATGTGCGGCTGCAAATGCCCGCCCTGCTGTGCGCATGGCCATTGACAACGACAAAAAACCATCTCAACTTACAACAGTGTTTGCTGGTGTGGATCAAGACGCGGTAGCTCAAGCAAGGAAATATTTCTTGCCTTACCCACCATCATCTCCATCAATTGCTTTGATGAAAGATGGCAAACTTGTTCACTTTATTGAACGGCACCATATTGAAGGAAGACCAGCAGAGTTAATTGCCGAAAACCTCAAAGCTGCCTTTGACGAGTATTGTTAATCAAAAGAGTCAATATAAAAGCCCTCTTTCGAAAGAAAGGGGGTTTTTTTGTGTCTAACGTCCTTTGAAAATCCAAAAAGATGGGTCTAAGAGTGCTGTCCCTTTCCACAATTGAAACTCGAATTCCGTTTTTCCTTTATCGGAAATAATCACTCCAATTTCTTCTTTCGTTTTAACCTTATCTCCTGTGTTCACAAAAGTTTCCTTAAGGTTAGTATAAATCGATATATACTCTCCATGTCTCACCATCACAACTTTTCCTGCTCCCGGAAGAATAATAATCTTAGATACTTCTCCATCAAAAACGGCTCTAGCCCTGCTATTTCCAGTGGTTGAAATCGTAATGCCATTATTCTTTACTGTAATACCTTTTAAAAAGGCATGCGGTTGCTCACCAAAATAGGCCGTAATCTCACCTTTATCAATAGGCCAAGGCAGCTTGCCTTTGTTCGCAACAAAGTTGTTTCCTAGCTCTCGTGCCTCAGGAGTAAGATTGTATGTTGACCCAGTTGTTCCGGCCGCCTCATTCCGAGCAGCAATTTCTCGTTCAATAGCCTTTTTGATCAGGTTCTTTAATTCATTGGCCGCTTTCTCTGCTTGCGCCAACTCTTTTTTATACTGTGCCTCTTTAGATGAGAGCTTCTTCAATTCACCCTCTTTCTCTTGTCGCTCTCTATTTAAAGTAAGTTTCTCCTGATTTTGACTATTTAAAACAGCATTTTTCTCTTTTCGCTGATCTTCAAGAGTCAAGCGCTTGCGCTCTAAACTGCTCTGGGTAAGAATTATGGCTTCTGCCTGTCGTTGTCGATAATCACTTAATTGCTGTAAATATTTCAACCTTCTATAGGCTTGACCAAAATCTTCGCTGGCAAAAATGTACATCAGCTTGCCGCTGGTGTTGCGTGTTTTATAGGCCTGTAGGACCATTTTAGCGTACTCTTCTTTAAGCTTTGCAATGTCGTTTTGAAGGGCGTCCACTAGGTCTTCATTCTCTTCAATTTTATCATCAATGAAATGAATCTCATCCTTAATGGATACTATCAACTCTTCTCTTTGGTTGATTTTCTTGTTTAGCAGCACAATTTTGGTTGTTGAGCTTTTGCTGTCCTGCTCGATTTGTTTCAATAGCTTCTCCTTATAGCTAATATCTTCTCTAAGCTTTTGTTGTTTACGCTTTAATTCATCGCTAGTCTGCCCCATGCTTGTGAAGGCAAAGACCAATAATAAAAATATGCTAAGGGACCAGTGGTTCATATTTTTCCGGAATGGTAAAGGAAAGGCTTACTTTCTTATCCGGAGTAACCTTCATTGCCGATGTTTTCACCTCGGCTTGTTCATTGGCTGAGAGGGCAGTGTAGTTCACCTTCTTCGGGAATAATGAATTACAAGTTTTCTCATAGTCTGAAAAGACTGCCGTAATACTTCTATCTGACTCAAAATCAGCAATCGTGGTCTTGGATATTCGAAAGTTTTCAGGTTGAACCCATACACTAATTCCAAGGTCCAAATCCTTTTTGATCTCATCTCTTTTTAACGCTCTTCTCAGTTGCCGCTTTCTTAACACACTCAAATAATAGTTTCCATCACTCTTTGAGCTTTTCATTTTGTCATCTTCTGATTCAACCTTCAATAATTCTGCGCTGTTGGCCAGAATCAATGACTGAAGTACATTAAAATTGGCATCGACCTGAAACCTTTCTGAGATATAGTCATACTCCCCCACATAGTATTGATTGTTCTTTCTGTCCATAAATTTAACGCTGTCCGGAGTGAAAAGAAATCGAGCTACTTCTACCGCATAGTAGGTGGCAGAAACCCATATGACGCTGTCTTTACGCATGCGCACATACATTTTAAAGCTATCGTCAATTTTGGGTGTTTTTAGCTCAACATCATATTTAATGCTCAGCCATTCACAATTGACCTCGTTTTCTTGCATCAACTGTAAAACCTCATCCGATTTGCGATTGGGGAAATGCTTGTCAGTGAGTGCTTCTTTGCTTACCCTGCAAGAAGAAAGCCCAATAACGCCCACGGCAAAAACAATATAAAAAATGGCCTTAGTCAACGAGAGTCTTAGTGTTAATCTTTTCGGGCAAATGAGGGTTTGCGCTACCTAAGGTTTGCGCTTGTTTCCAATGGTCAATAGCTTTGTCAACCTCCCCTAATTTAAACAGCGTATCGCCATAATGTTCATGCACCTCAGCAGAGTTTTTACCTCCATTTTCTAATGCGTTCTTTAGCTTATCGGCAGCTTGAGAATAGTCTTTGAGTTTAAATAATATCCAACCATAGGTGTCTAGATATGAAGGGTTGGCGGGCTCCAACTCTAAAGATCTAGCCGACATTTCTTTTGCAATGTCTAGCCGCTCTTCACGTAAGGAGAGGAAGTAGCTGTAGTTATTAAGCACATAAGCATTGTTTGGATCATAGCTCAAAGACGCGTCATACGCGCTATCCGAAGAAGCTGCCATTCCTAACTCATGATAGGCATCTCCTAAGCTTGCTAGCATTTGAGCAGATAAAAAGTTATTTCCGATGACCAATTCTGCACCTCTTTTCAAACTTGCTGCTGCCTGAACATGCCGCTTTTGTTGATTGTTTGCAATTCCGTTAAACAAGTAAACAGAAGGCTGGGCGGGAAAATATTCCAGTGCCTTTTCGCTATCTGCTATCAAGCCTTCATAATCGTTCAGTTCAGAGTCGAGAAATAGAATTTGATTCCAAATAGCAAACTTTGAAGGGTCGATTTTAACCGCTTTTCTGTATTGATCTAGTGCCTCGCTTCTTTTGCCATCTAAATGAAGGTAGTCACCATAAACCGAATAGCTTTTCGCATCCTCAGGGTGTGTGTTTATGACTAAGGAGCACAACTCGATAGCCTGAGACCTAACTTTCGGATAATTTTCTGCTTCATTGAACATTTTTAAAAGAACACCAACCTTGGTGTCAATATCAAGATTGGAGTTATTGTAAGCCTTTTTCAAATAGACGTAAGAAGTATCTCTGCGGCCCGCGCGATCATAAAACTCAGCCAAAGAAAGCTGTATGTAAGGGTTAGTAGGCTCTGCCTTATACGCCTTTTCGTAAACTAATATGGCTTTGTCTATTTTTCCTTGAGCTTTGTAAAGCTCTGCCAGCATGCCATACAACTGGTTGTCGCCAGGATATACATCCAGCAATTTTTCAATTTCATTGGCAGCATCATCGTATTTACCGGCATTGATGTAATAATGATACTTTCTTCTCGCAATCTCATGACTTGGTCCTGACTTTAGCTCTATTTTATCAAACTCCTTTAACGCCTTCTTTGAGTCGCCAGCCTGCATTAAAGTGCTTGCAAAATCCATCTCCAACTGAACATCATTAGGATAACGCTTAGTCATCTTGGCGTAAATTTTTGAAGCCTCTCCATATTTTTCATGGGCTATTAATGCTTGCGCCCAGCTCAGCCAGTACCACTTGTTGGAGTCATCCAGCTTTACAGCCTTTGCAAAATTGATTTCAGCATCGGGCATCATTTCCAGTTCAAGGAATATCTTGCCTATATTAAAATAAGCTGCGTCATTTTCTGGGTCGAGCATCAAGCACTCTTGAAAAAGTCGAGTCGCTTCTTCAATATTTCCAAGCACATGGGCTTTTTCAGCGTTCAAGAAAAGAGTGGTTAACCGCACATTTTCAACCTCAGACAGCTCACCTTTCTTTTGTGCCGTAGCCGGCATAAAACACACTTGAATAAGAATAGTTATGAGAACTATGCGATATGTAAAGAACCTCAGCACTCGCTTTAATTCATTGTTGAGAAATCTCCCATACTGAGATCCATTGCATTCAATGCAACGGTTGTGTGCATTCCTATTAAGGAATTTTCAATTACAGCGTTATTTATCGAACTATCTGATCTGACAATACTATTGCTCAATCGGGTATTATTAACCTGAGCATTCTTTCCTATGCTTACGTGAGGCCCAACTACAGAATTAACAATATTCACTCCGTCAGAAATCTGAACCGGCTGAATCAATATTGAATTTTCAATGTTAGCAGAATCGGAAACCATCATTTGGTCTTTCTCAAATTCTAAAATCATTCGGTTGGTTTCAACTGTAGCGTTTTTATTTCCGCAGTCCATCCAATGGTCTACTGTGCCTGGTCTAAATACAACACCCTGCTGTTTCATGTTCTCTAAGGCGTCTGTCAACTGATACTCGCCTCCTTTCACAACATTGTTGTCCATTAGGCTTTTTAATTCCCTTTTCAAGTGATCGCCATCCTTAAAGAAATATATTCCGATGATCGCCAAGTCACTTACAAAGTCCTTTGGTTTTTCTACAAAATCAGTTATTGCTCCGGCTTCATTCACTTTGACAACTCCAAATTGACTTGGATCTTCTATTTGTTTCACCCAAATGGTTCCGTCTTGATTCGAATCAATTTTAAAATCTGCACGAAAAAGTGTGTCAGCAAAAGCTACAATGACCGGACCTGTAAGCGAAGGCTCAGCGCAATAAATGGCATGCCCAGTACCTAATGCGATGTCTTGGTAGTATATCTTGCCTTTAGCCCCAAGGCTTGACGCAATATCCAGCAACTCTTTCTCTACTGCATCGCCAAAATCACCAATGATAAACCCAATCTCGTTGATTGGTTCATCGCACATTGCAGCGATATCTTCTACAAGTCTTTGAACAATTGGTTTACCACCAACTGGAATAAGTGGCTTAGGTGTCATGAGGGTGTGAGGACGCATACGCTTTCCTTGCCCTGCCATTGGAATGATCAAATTCATCTAAATCAAGTCTTTGAGCCGCAAAAATGCGAAAACCATTAGAGGTCGTGACCTCTCATTTGAGAATAAGGGTTAATTATTGCCTTTCTATTTCTTGCCAGTGCTACCGAAACCGCCCTCTCCTCTGTCTGTAGAGGATAATTCCGACACTTCTCGCCAAGTAATCTTTTCATATTTAGCGATCACCATTTGAGCGATTCGTTCTCCGTCACAAACCTCAAAAGGTTCACTGGAATGATTAATGAGAATAACACCAACATCTCCTCTGTAATCGGCATCGATAGTTCCTGGAGAGTTCAACACAGTTACTCCTTTCTTGTATGCTAGCCCTGACCGGGGCCTCACTTGTGCCTCAAACCCACCGGGCAAAGCAATGTGAAGACCTGTTGGAATTAGCGCCCGCGCACCTGGTTTTAAAACAATGGATGATTCAGGAAGGAAGGCTCTAAGGTCCATTCCAGCGGAAAGTAATGTAGCGAAAATGGGGAGGTCGTGATGACTTTTATTGACGATTTCTATTTGCAACGGCATCTATTTTGGATTTGTAAAACTCGAAATAAGTAATAACGAGTGCAAAGATTATTATCATCACCATACGTGCTGAAGTTGCCACAACAAGATTTGGAAAGCTTACTAACTCGTTCACCAAGAAGAGTGCAATAGCCAAGGAAAAATATCCGATAAGCTTGGCCATATTATAAGGCACTTTAAAGTGTTTCTGTCCGAAGTAATAACTAATAGCGGCCATTCCGAAGTAGCAAGCCAATGTCGCATAAGCTGACCCCCTAAAACCCAAAGCAGGAATTAATAAAAAGTTAAGCACAACGGTTATAAGAGCGCCCGTGATGGCGATATAGGACCCAAACATCGTCTTATCTGTAAGCTTGTACCATACGCTTAAATTGAAATACACTCCTAGGAAGACATTCGCCAACAAAAGAACTGGAACAATGTCTAATCCCACCCAATACGCTTCATTGGGGATCAAGTATTTAAATACATCAATAAACAAGGTGACTGTTAGAAAAACAAGCATGACGAAAGCAAAGAAAACATGCAGCATTCGGGCATAAGTGTGTCTTGAATCAGACTGTTTAGCGTGATCAAAAAAGAAGGGTTCGGCCGCATAACGATAGGCTTGAATGCACAAGGTGATCACTATGGAGAGCTTATAACAAGCTCCATAAATACCAAGTTGTGTCATTGTTCGAACCTCGCCTAAATCATCAAACAACATCCATTTGAGCATTGCTCGGTCTAATGTTTCATTGACTATTCCGGCTAACCCTGCTATAAGCAAAGGGAAGGCATACCAGATCATCTTCTTCCAAAGCACCCTGTCGAAGTCCAGCTTCAGTTTAAATAGCTGAGGCGATACCATTAAAAATCGAACCGCACTTGCAATCAAATTGGCGATGAATACGTACCCCACACCTGTTTCAGGGTTATAGAAAGTAGAAACGAGCCAATTAATTTCGCCTGCCTGGTATTTTGGAAGACAATAGGCTAGAAAGAAGAGGTTTAACCCGATATTGACACCAATAAATACAAAATTGATCAGCGCAAACTTGACAGGTTTGTTCTCTGCCCTCAATTTAGCCAATGGAATGGCGATAAGCGCATCTAAACCAACGATAATTCCAAACCAAGAGATGTATTCTTTATCGTTTGGATAGCCTAAGAACTCAGCAATCGGCTGTGCAAAAATGGAAACCCCAACAATGAACATAAATGAACTAACCAGTAACGACCAAAGTGCCGTTGAATAGACTTTTTCCGGGTTCTCTTTGGCTTGCGAGAAATATCGGAAAAAGGCAGTTTCCATACCATAAGTAAGCAGCACAACAAGAAAAGCTACATAAGCATACATTTCGGTAATGATGCCATATTGCTCGGGCTGAAACACCATTTTACTGGTATAAAGCGGAGTCAGCAGATAGTTTAGAAACCTACCTAATATGCTACTGAGCCCATAAATAGCCGTTTGGCCTAAAAGTTTTTTTAACGGAGATGCCATCTAATACTACAAAGAAACGTCCGAAGACCAAGACATTGTCGAGCCTTTGTTAAAGATTTCAACCGCGCATTCTTTGCTTAACAAATTCAACCTTTAAAAGCATGAAACTGGATGTTCAGAAAAAAGAGACATTCGTATTTCATGAATGACTTCTTTAAACAAAAGCTCTTGGTCCTTGCCATTGTCACTCTTGTGGCCTGCTTTTTTCAGGTTGCATTCACATGGTCACATTATGGTGACGAAACTTACGCTGGGCAAGGGTCAATTAAAGGCGATGGAAGAGGTTATTACGACTATCTGACCTCTATATTTATTGATCATGATCTTACTGCTCAAATAGCTAATGGTCGGACAATTGTAAAAACCGGTGGAAAGGCGGTCAATAAGTATTACAGTGGCACTGCCTTATTAATGTTGCCTTTCTTTCTTATTGCTTTCTCATTTTCCTCTGTTTTTGGAGGCGACTCATTGAGCGGGTTAGAAATCCCGTTTCAAATCAGCATGGGTGTCGCGGCTATATTCTATATGCTAGCAGGGCTCCTATTTGTATATAAAATACTTGCGCACTATAATATTGGACGTCTAACACAATCAGCTCTCGTGCTTATGACGGCTGTTGGCACGAATTTGTTGTTTTATGTATCAGAGGAAATAACAAACGCCCACGTCTATTCATTTTTCACTATTGCAGCTTTTGCATTCTATACGCTAAGGTATTTCGAAAAGCCAAGCATAAAGCCTCTCTTGTTGGCGTCCTTCTTCTTTGGATTAACTGTATTGATAAGGCCTGTGGATGGACTTATACTTTTCTCCTTACCTTTTCTTGCGGGATCAAAGAATCAGCTTTATGGTGGCTTCAAGTTTCTTTTTTCGAAGCTGATCTATCCTGCAACTTCAATTGGGGTGATACTTGTGTTTGTATTAATTCAAATGCTCCTTTATAAGATGCAAACTGGGCATTGGATTGTTTGGAGTTATGCTAATGAAGGGTTCTATTTCTCCAATCCTGCTTTTTTCAAATTCTTATTCAGCTTCAAGCGTGGCTGGCTTATTTATACCCCATTCTTCTTGCTTTTGTTTCCAGGACTATTTATTCTTTACAAGAAAAGTCGATTCTCTTTTTGGAGCTTTCTTTTGTTTTTTGTTGGGGTTATATATGTATTAAGCGCTTGGTGGTCATGGCACTATGGTGGTTCGTTTGGCTCAAGACCAATGATTGATTTTTATGCTCTCCTAATCATACCTATTGGATCAGCCCTTAACACTCTCAGAGGACTTCGCACAAAAGCAATTACAGCCGTATTTTTTGGTTTATGCATTTTCCTGAATTTCTTGCAGAGCTACCAAGTCAATGTTCAAATTTTACCTTCTTGGAATTTAAATGCCGATGCTTATATCTGGGCCATAGGTAAGCTAGACAAAAAGCACTCTAAAATGTTAGGCGGAAGAAACGATGTTATGCCTTACCATCAATCTACCAAAACTATTTATGAGGGCGGTTGGAATCAAAAAGATAATGTTCATTGGACTATTCACCACACCGAATTAAAAGAACAAGGCCTTCACCTCATAATGAACGAAGAGGTGGAGTTTAATGGCGTGTTTAAATACACTTTTACTGAAGCTACAAAAGACCGAGTTTTCGTAGACTACCAATTGGAGAGAAAGGAGTATACTGAAAATGCAGCTACAAATGCCTATGTGGTGATTGATGTAAAAGACAGTTCAGAAAACAGAAAATACTACGATGCATTCCGTATCAATGACCGTCCTGATTTACCTCTTAATAAATGGAAGCAGTGGTCTTACAAATATGACGTACCTGTTTCGATTGAAAAAAATGATTTGATTGCAGTGTACGTGTGGAATAAAGGACTAGGCAGGTTCAATTTAAAAAACCCGCATTTAAAGCTAACATCGCTAAAATAAGAGTTCTATTCTCCTTTAAACTCAGGCTTTCTTTTCTCTAAGAATGCAGTTGTTCCTTCTTTGAAATCTCCTGTTCCAAAAGCCTCTCCAAATAACCTTACCTCTTCAGCATATCCATCAATACTAGGATTTGAGCCTGCGTTTACCGCTTGAATAGCAAACCCAATCGCTTTTGGTGAGTTTCTCACGATTTTAGAGGCAATCTCCTCGCACCTCGCAATCAATTGATCTTGATTAACAACATGATTTACTAAGCCATATTGAAGGGCAGTAGCTGCATCAATCATTTGTGCGGAAGCGATCATTTCCATAGCACGCCCCTTGCCAATAAGCTCAGGCAACCTTTGTGTTCCGCCATAACCGGGAATAACTCCAAGTGAAACTTCAGGAAGTCCCATTTTAGCATTGTCAGACGCCACTCTCATGTGACAGCTCATAGCCAGCTCTAATCCTCCACCAAGGGCAAAACCATTTACGGCCGCAATGACTGGTGTATTCAATTTTGATACTAGATTAAAAAGCTTTTCATGCCCTTCTGCACTCAACTTAGTTCCTTGAGGAACAGAAAAATTGGCAAACTCACTAATATCTGCACCTGCGACAAAAGCTTTTTGACCTTCACCAGTGAGGATAATGCACCGGATACTTACATCTTTATCCAGTTGGGTCATACATTGGCTTAACTGCTCAATAACCTCTATGTTCAATGCGTTTAGTTTGTCTGGTCGGTTAATGGTGACCTGAGCTATGGACCCGTTGGATGAAACCTTTAAGTGAGAGAAGTTCATAAATGTGATTTTGTGCGAATTTAATACTTGAATTAAGGAGCAGAATAGGCGCCTCCGTTTTATCGATTAATCAAGGGCAAAAATACTTTGAACTGCGTGCCAACTTCAGTATTGCTTTCAAAAGAAATTGTTCCTCCTGCTCTTTCAATGATCTGTTTACAAATGGAAAGCCCTAATCCTGTTCCACTGCTTTTAGTCGTAAAGTTGGGCCTGAATATTTTATCTTTCAAGTCATCTTCAATGCCCGAGCCATTGTCATTTACTATGATTACGGCTTGATCTGCTTCTTGGAGAAGGCTAAGCTCTACCCTTGGGGTTTTAGTGTCTGAAACGGCTTGTTTTGCGTTCTTAATGAGGTTGTTTAAGACCCTTCCCAATTGCTCTGGATCTACGAATGAGTTGATAATAATTTCAGGCACCTGAATATCCAGTTTAAACGGGACATCAGAATACAGCTCAGCAGCATCTTTCACTGCCTGATTGAGCGAGGTTACTTCAGCTCTGGCTTGGGGCATTTTAGCAAAGTCTGAAAACTCAGTCGCAATGTTACTTAAAGAGTCTATCTGCTGTATGATGGTGGTCATCGTTCTTTTAAATTTCTCCCTCCAAGCTTCATCATCATAATTAGCGGTGACTTGCAAATGCTGAACACTCAGCTTAATTGGGGTCAGCGGGTTTTTTATTTCATGGGCAACTTGCCTCGCCATTTCTCGCCATGCTGACTCACGTTCAGTTTTAGCCAGCTCCTGCCTACTCTCTTCAAGCTTTTGCAGCATCATATTGTAGGCATTGACGAGTTTGCCTATTTCGTCATCTGATTTCCAATCAAACGGCTCGTTGCGCATATTTAAGTCAACACGTTGCATCCGCACACTAAGTTCTGTCAGGTTTTTAGTGATGGATCGTGAAAGCAAAAATGTTAGGCCAATTCCTCCCAGAAAAATAAAAAGGTAAACCACTCCAATAGACCCCAAAAAGGCCTCCAAATCTTGTTTGTTTACTGATGAGTCTTGCAAATAAGGAATATTGAGAATGGCTATTCGTTGACCGGAGGAACTATAGAGGTTAGTATAGTCTGAGAGGTGTTTTCTATCTCCTTCATTTTCTGGAATAATAATGCGGTTTATCAACGCCAAATCAGACATTACAGATTCAGGTACTCGCTTGTACATATATTTAGAATGCACTGAGTCTGGCCGTGCAGCTACTAATATTTCTCCTGAAGTATTGAAAACATTGATCTCTAGCTGATGCACAGAAGCCAGGCGAAACACCTCTTCCTCAAACTCCTTAATCACCACATCCATGTCTTCCTGAAGCTCCACCTCCTTAGAAAAGTAGGTCATCTCAGTTTTAATGGCGCGCTCTTTACGCTGAAGTCTTTCTTCGTGGTATTGTTTGTTTTGATTAGTAAAGAACCAAATGGTAACCAAGCCAATGATCATCAAAGACGTTATCACAAGAGATAACATGGCCAACGAAATACGAGTTCTTAATTTCACGTGATAAATGTAGACAAGAATAATGCCGATTTAAACGAAAAAAGCCCCGCATTAAATGCGAGGCCTTCTCTTAAAATCTGATTTCTACTTAACCGTTCAAAGCTTCCGCTCCACCAACAATTTCCAATATCTCTTTGGTAATCGCGGCCTGTCTTGCTTTATTATAAGTTAGCTTCAATTCTTTAATTAAGTCTGTTGCGTTGTCCGTTGCCTTATGCATTGCTGTCATTCGAGCGCCATGCTCAGAAGCGGCACTATCTAAAAGAGCCTTGAACAGTTGGGTTTTCAATGATTTAGGAATCAAATCAGCAACAATCTCATTTTTATTTGGCTCAAAAATGTAATCGGCATCTACTCCACTACCATCGTTCTCAGGTGGCAAAACTGGGAGAAACTGCTCCGTTTTCACGATTTGAACAGCTGCGTTTTTGAAGGAATTGTACACCAACATAACGCGATCAAACTGTTTCGCCTTAAAAGCGCTCATTATTTTGGCCGCTGCTTCAGCTGAACGATCATATGTTAAATCATCAAAAATCTCATTCGTATGCCGCGGAAGCAATGTGCCTTTGATAAAATGATCGGTCTTCCGGAACGCCTCTTCTGCCTTTTTACCAAAAGTTAGAATGGTGACATTCTTGTCTTTGTAATCATCCGCAATGAGGTGCTTAACATGCTTAATAACCTGAGAGTTGAACGCCCCACAAAGACCCCTATTGGAGCTTATGGCGATGATTAAGACATTTTCATCTTTCTCATTTCTACCATAAACGTTTTCAGAAGTATCCAAGCCAGCACTCACCCCCTGAAGAATTTCTTGGAGTTTCTCTGCATAAGGTCTCATCTGAGTAACGGCATCCTGAGCTTTACGAAGCTTAGCAGCAGATACCATCTTCATTGCTGAAGTGATCTGCTTGGTGCTGTTAACCGATGTGATTCTTACCCTTACCTCTTTTAAGTTAGGCATGGTTGTTTATTATTTCTTAGTGTTATACTTAGCACTTAATTCTGCACACACTTTTGCAAGTGTATCAGTAACCTCGTCAGTTAATTTACCTGATTTTAATGTGTCAAGCACATCTCTATGCTTTCTGTCAAGGAAATCAAGGTATTCAATTTCAAACTCCTTTACTTTATCTACTGGAACACTTCTTAATAAGTTCTTTGTTCCACAATAGATAATAGCAATTTGCTTCTCAACCGACATCGGCTGATTTTCATTTTGCTTTAAGATCTCAACGTTTCTAGATCCTTTGTCCAATACGCTCTTAGTAGCCGCATCAAGGTCAGAGCCAAACTTAGCAAAAGCCTCAAGTTCGCGGTATTGAGCTTGGTCAAGCTTTAATGTACCTGCTACCTTCTTCATCGACTTGATCTGGGCATTACCACCAACACGAGATACCGAAATACCCACGTTAATTGCTGGACGAACACCCGATAAAAACAAGTTAGCCTCTAGGAATATCTGACCATCTGTAATAGAAATTACGTTGGTAGGGATATAGGCAGAAACGTCACCCGCTTGTGTTTCAATAATAGGGAGTGCTGTAAGGGATCCGCCACCTTTTACTTTCCCTTTCAAAGACTCAGGCAGGTCATTCATTTGAGCAGCAATAGTGTCGTCATTGATGACCTTTGCAGCACGCTCTAATAAACGCGAGTGAAGGTAGAAAACGTCACCTGGATATGCCTCACGTCCTGGAGGTCTTCTCAATAAAAGTGATACCTCACGGTAAGCAACCGCCTGCTTTGATAAATCATCATAAACGATCAATGCTGGCCTTCCTGTATCTCTAAAGTACTCGCCAATTGCAGCACCCGCCATAGGAGCGTAAAACTGCATTGGAGAAGGGTCAGAAGCATTTGCCGCAACAACAGTTGTATAAGCCATAGCACCCGCATCCTCAAAACGCTTAACGATTCCAGCAACAGTAGATGCTTTTTGAGCTGAGGCAACATAAATACAATAAACAGGCTCTCCTCTATCGTAGAATTCTTTTTGATTGATGATCGTGTCAATTGCAACGGTTGTCTTACCCGTTTGACGGTCACCAATGATCAACTCTCTTTGTCCTCGACCAACTGGGATCATCGCATCAATTGCTTTGATACCTGTTTGCAAAGGCTCGGTTACAGGCTGACGGAAAATAACACCAGGGGCTTTACGCTCTATTGGCATTTCAAACAATGCACCTTCAACCGGTCCTTTTCCATCTATTGGATGGCCCAATGTGTTTACAACACGCCCTACGATGCCCTCACCAACATTGATAGAGGCAATTTTCTTTGTTCGTTTAGCAATGTCTCCCTCTTTGATATCGTTTGAGTGCCCTAGCAATACGGCTCCAACGTTATCTTCTTCAAGGTTTAGAGCAATTGCTTGAAGTCCGTTTTCGAACTCAATTAATTCCCCTGCTTGCACATTAGACAAGCCGTAAATACGTGCGATACCGTCCCCTACTTGGAGAACCGAGCCTACTTCTTCTAGTTCTGCTTCGGTTTTTGCTCCTGAGAGTTGTTCTCTTAGGATGGCTGATACTTCTGCTGGTTTAATTTCAGGCATAACTTAATCTGATTAGATTGCTGAAAGCTTTTATTTGTGTGTTTCGTGTTTTAATTCGTTCAATTTCCTTCTTAGAGTAGAATCAACCCTTTGGTCACCTACCTTAATTTTCAAGCCGCCCAAAACATGAGGATCAACGTTTTGGATCAATTCAATGCTTTTACCCAAATCTGCAAGGGACTTTACAATGTCTTTGACTTGGCTTGCCGACAACACAACTGCTGAAGTGACCTCAGCGGTCACAACACCCATGTGCTGATTGTATAATTCTCCAAACGAAGAGGCTACGCTAGTGATAACAGCTTCTCTTCCCTTGACAGTGAGCAGTTCAATAAATTGAAGCGTCAGCTTAGAAACCGCTTTTTCAAAAATTGACCTGAGCGCTTTGAGCTTTTGATCTGGTTTAATGATAGGCGATTGAAGGAGCAAATCCAATTCATGACTTTCGGCACAAACCTTTGCGATCAACTCCATATCTGCCTTAACTTGATCCAACTCACCTCTTTCGATGGCTAGTCCAATCAATGATTGAGCATATCTGGCTGCTGCCTTCGTTCCTTTCATTAGTTGAAATTAATTTCGTTCAATGCTGACTTAACCGTGTCGCTCTGCTTATCCTTATCAGAAAGCTTTTCAGCCAACAACTTCTCAGCTATTTGGAATGAAAAATCAGCAACCTGAGTTTTTAACTCTTCAATTGCTTTTGATTTTTCAATTTTAATCTCTTCGCGAGCGGAAGTAAGCACCTTGTTTGCCTCTTCTTGCGCCTTTGTTTTTGCTTCAGCAATAATTTCATTCTTCATTGCTTTCGCCTCTTTAAGAAGCTGCTCTCTTTCGTCTCTAGCTTCTTGAATAAGCTCACTGTTGCTGCTTTGCAACTTTTTCAATTCTTTTCTAGCTAATTCTGCAGACTCTAAAGCTTCTTCGATTCCCTTCTCTCTGCGGTTAACTGCCATAAGAGTTGGCTTCCATGCATACTTTCTTAATAAGAAAAGTAACGCTAGAAACAACAATGTTTGCCAGAAGAACAAACCAACTGAAAATTCACTTATTAATTTTTCCACGACTCTTTAATTTTCTTAGATAAATAAAACAACAGTGACAGCCAACCGCTGCCACTGTTGAGGGTCTTAATTATACTGCGAAAAGCGCAGCAAATCCAATACCTTCAATAAGAGCTGCAGCAATCAACATTGCTGTTTGAATTTTATTTGTAGCCTCTGGTTGACGAGCGATAGCTTCCATCGCTGAACCACCAATGTTACCAATACCAATACCGGCACCGATTACTACTAAACCTGCTCCTACAATTGCTGGAATTTCCATATTAAATATAAATTAAGAGTTAATAAGACTTTTATTAATGATGTTCATCGTGTTCTTCTACTGCAAATCCAAAATAGAGCGCAGTTAACATTGTAAAAATGTACGCTTGAAGAAACGCAACAAGCAATTCAATTATCGACAAAAACAAGGTCAAACCTAAAAACGCCCCTCGAGCAAACCAATTGTTGAATATGAACAACAACCCAATCAAACTCATCAATACAATATGACCCGCTGAAATATTAGCATACAAACGTATCATTAAGGCAAAAGGCTTAATGATCACGCCAAGCAATTCAATTGGTGCTAAAATGATTTTCATAGGAACTGGTACACCTGGCATCCAAAAAATATGCTTCCAATAGTATCCTTTCCCTGAAACCTGTGTAATGATAAACGTCATCAACGCAAGAGCAAACGTAACAGCAATATTTCCTGTAACATTAATTCCTAGCGGAGTGAGTCCAGTAAGATTAATAAACCAAATGAAAACGAAAACCGTGAGCAAATAGCTCATGTATCTTTGGTAGTGCTTTTCTCCAATATTTGGTATGGCGATTTCATCACGCACAAACAACACTAAAGGCTCAAGAAATTTACCGACCCCTCTAGGAACAGCGCTCTTTTTGTAACCATCACCCAATGCCTTAAACAATAGAAAAATGATAATCGAAACGATCATCACACTGAAAACACTTTTAGTGATAGAAAAATCAAGTGGATGCGCGTTTGTCACATGGTCATTGTCATCATAGTTTATCGTTCCTTCCGCATCCGTCTTGTAAATATGGTTGTGATGGAGGGCGTAAAAACTACCATCTACTTCAGCAACCTCCTCACCATGGTGAAACTTTGAAGACATAAACACCTTCAAGCCGCCATCCCAAAGGATAATTGGAAGCGGGAAGCTGTAATGTGTCCCTGTCGTTTCATCTGTGAACAAATGAAAATCATGAGCATCCTGCAAGTGATGAAGAATATCTGCTTTTATCTCAGCCCTAATGTCAGTGCTGTCGCCCGCTTCTTGCCCGTGCTCAGACTTTGCTGTGAACGGATTGAAAATCAGAGCAAAAAGGACAAATGAAAAGACAATTTTTAATCGCATACTCCTTGATGAATAAGGGGTTTTAAAATTGGCTGCAAGAGTACACATTAAAGTTAGAATCTAAAAGAGAAAAAGCAATTGAATTTGAGGTTGTTATCTATGCTTCGTTCTCAGATTCCTTGTTAAGGTATCGAATTAGATACCAAACCTCAGTAATAACCGTGATTACATAGGGAATAAAAAACAGAATAAACGTTGCTTTTTTACTTGCATCATTCTCATGCAATTCCGGATAAAAAAGGACGAAAAAAACAGCAAATTTTATGAGGCTGCCTCCCATAAAAACGAACCCCAATATTTCGCCTTTGGATTTGGATAAAAAAATCAAGGTGCTAACAATACCCACACCCATGGAAAAATTCATTATGTAAAAAGGCAGAAGCTGCAATAAACCAACAGGTCTTCCCGCCAGTCCTAAAACCTTCCAATAAACCAAAATGGAAAGCACCATCAGTAGAAACAGCAAAGCACTGTATCGAATTGCAGGAATCACTTAGTCGTTGTTTCTGTTGAGTTGTCTAATCACGTTGTAAATGGCAATTGCCGTAGCAAGCAGTGTTAGCAACAGTGTGTAAATGCGTTTTTGACTTATGGGATAAGTCTCGTCAAGATAATTGCCCAGGTAGGCGCCAAGAAAAACTGTAATAGAAAGTTGAAGACCGATGCTGGATACTTCAGCTATTTTTTTAAGCTGTTTTTTCGGCAAGCTGCTCTTGTTCCTTTTGAGATATTTCTTTCACGACACCACCCATACTGCAGCTTCCGCTGAAAACAGCACCAGGCTCAATGGCTAGTTTACCAGTAGTTATTTCTCCTTGCAGTTTAGCAGACGCTTGAAGGGTCAACAGTTCTTTCACAAAAACCTTGGCTTTAACCTCTCCACTGATATTGGCAGAATTGCAACGAATAGAACCCTCAATTTTACCAGATGGCCCTACCACAACTTTCCCGGTTGAATCTATTGAGCCTACCAAGGTTCCGTCAATTCTAAGAACACCCTCGGTCTTAATATCGCCCTGAATTCGAGTGCCTTTGGCTATTTGGTTATGAGCACCAAACTCTCCTTCTCCATTTTTCCCGTTGGCTTTCGCATTTCTACTCATCATCGTCTAAAGCTTTTTGCAAAAGTAGGCGATTCATCCATATACCTCGAAAACAATGATTTTACTTGCCTTTAAGGTAGTTTTCCTTGAAAAACAACATATAGGCCTCCACATTTTGATCTTTGTAGAATTGAGCGTAGTTGTCATATGAAATAACGAATAATGGATTTTGATCTTCAATCAATTTCTTGAAATTAGCAGCCCCTTTAAACGTGCCATAATAGTCAATTGCTTTGGTTGCATAACCCACATTAGACACTATAATCATCGCTTTCGAGTCTTTCAAAAGTATCATTGATGTCTTAAACCCTTTTGTGCTGAAATATCTGCGATTAAAGTCCGACACTTTTCGCTTTAGCATTTCAGTATCCATAGTGTCAGGAACAACAATCACAAAATTGTGGGATGCTCCGATATCATAGTTAAACTTCGCTTGAGCCGCTAAAGCTTCTTCTTCCTCAATTTTTTCATTCATCTCGGCCAACTCGTTGCCAATTGACTTACCATTATTAAAGTACTTTAATATCTCCTCTGCCTCTTTGCCAACTTCAGAACCGGAGTAATTGCTCTTTACTGATTCAAGTTCAGAAATCATTCTTTCTTCGCTGTCAATATACCCCAAACATAATGCCTCTAAAAATTTGAATTGTGGCTCAAAAGAACTGTTAGGATATTTTTCTAACCCTAACAGCTCTAATTCATAAGCCTTACTATAGAATCCCTGCTCGAAATATGCGTATGCCTCTTGATAGAGCTTCTCTACTTTTTCATCTTTCACTTTATCTGACGCTGCATAACTTGGGTTCAGAATTACCTTAGCGTAATCCGAGTCGGGGTACTTTGAGAGAATCTGATTTTTATGGTATGCTGACTTAGCTTGATCGCCCATTTCTGCATACATCAAATACAGTTGGTAATGGCTTGTGACATGATATTTTGAAGTGTCATACCTCGATATTAAGTCTTCAAATGTTTCAGCTGCAAGTGGATAGTCATTCATCTGCTCTTTGTAGACTAAGCCTAAATCATACAGAGCCTCAATAATCAATGAGTGCGATCTAGCAAGCTTTTCTTGTGTATTGGGTATTGACTTCTTGTAAAAATTTGGATTCTTCGGGTCATCAGCTCCGTCAATAGTGTCTTCTTCTAAGACCCCGTCATCACCGGAAATGAGCAGTGGCGCGTTCGAGGTTTTATCTGATCGCCTCCAATCATCCTCGTTTTTTCGATTACCTCCCCAAATCTTTTTGAATTCTGACGCGCCAAAACCTATCGCACCTGGGTTGTAGAAATACCAATCGCCACTCTTCATGTTTTGGTTGAACTGATTGTTCTGATTGAATTTTGCGTTTTGATTTTGCAGCTCAGCTAATTCCTTTTGCCTTTCAGCGTCCTTCTCAGCTTGAATATAACCTTCAATGCGCATCTCAATTTGTTTCTCTTGCTCTTCTTCTGACAAAAGCGCAAAAGCCTGCAAGCTGTCTTCTGTCTGCACAATATTCATATCGCGCATCATTTGTGTTAAACTATTGGCGCGAGCTAAAATCGTACTATACTCTGGGTGTTCAGTACTTAAAAACGCAACCGTGCTGTCGTAATATGTTTGAGCGACTGCATAGGCCGGTTTAGCAAAAAATATTTCAGCCAATCGGTAATAAGCCAGGCCTTTAGCGTTGCCATTTTTAACCGACTTTTCGGTGGCTAAATGCAAATACTCAATTCCTTGCTCCTCATTGCCTTCTTTCAATTCCAACTCTGCCAGAGCATAATATATCTGATCGAGAAACTCGGCATTCTTTGCATCCTTAATCATTTTGAACAGGATGTCTTTTATTTCTTGACTGTTTCCACCTGTTACATCATATGCTAATGCGCGATTAATCTTAGCATAAAATGCCATTTCATAATCTGGGTTACGCTTGATTACTTGGGCATATAAATCGCTGGAAGTTGCGCCTTCACCCATTTCCTTATAAAGTTGAGCCAACAAGAACATTCTTCTCGTTTTTACCTGTCGTTTCTTTGTGTAGGCGATGGATTGCTCAAGTTGTTGTATGGCGTCATCCAATCGGTTTTGCCTTAAGTAAAAGTCGGTTTTTACTGCATAAAGCTCGTCCAACATTTTTTCAGGAAATCCATCTGCCAAACTGAGCTTACGGAATTGATCTCCTGCTCGCTGATATTCTTCCTGCTCCATGTATATGCGACCTAAATACAAGTATGAAATCTGCTTAGTTGATGGTTCTGGGTACTTTCTTTTCGTGAAGTCGAATATTTGCTTTGCTTGAATGTATTCTCCCTTCAGAAATTGAGCCTCAGCCATAACGAGCCAAGTGTCATCAATCCAGTTGCAATACTCTTTTCCACTGATATCCATACTGTGACGATCTACTACCATCGAAGTTTTCTCTATAGCTCTTTCCAACTGAGGATATACAGGCTGAACCACTTCATCTTTCGAATAAATAAAAATTGGAATTTGCTGAGTATAATCCTCTGCATATGCCTCTTTCATAGCATTATGAGCGTCCTGAAGCGCAAGACGTCCGTTAAAAAACCCATTGTATCTTGCGGTCAAATTGTGGTAAGACCGATTAACAATTGTGTTTTTCTCTTGGGAGCAACCCACTAAAATGAGCGCAACAAAAACAGCGTATATGTATCTAGTTATTTTCAATATAATTCCTTACCAAAAGGCGCTTCAAAGGATGGCAAATTTATCTGAATTCTAAAGAGATGTAAACGAAGGTTTTGCCTTTAGTATTATTGAGATATTTGAACAATTCATAAATGGCCAAGAATAAAGACGATAAAAACGGACGAGATAAGCTATACAAACGGCTAAGAAATCATTATAAACTAGTGATTCTCAATATAGATACGTTTGAAGAGCGCTTTTCATTTCTACTGACTCCCCTCAACGTCATTGTACTTTCTGGGGTTACATTTCTTTTGATTTCGATATCAGCATTTGCGCTTTTAGGTTGGACACCACTGCGGTATTATCTTCCAGACTATGCTGAAGAGGTGCGCGTTAGAAAGCTAGCGATTGAAACAGCGCTCAAAGCGGACTCCATGGAGTTAGAGTTGAGCCAACGTGATGAATATATCAATAATATACGACTCTTGGTCGAAGGCAGGGTTGACACTTCTGCTTATGATGCTTCAGCGCTTATCGAGGTTGATCCTCTCGAAATTGAATATACAAGGAGTCCTGAAGACTCTTTATTAAGAAAGGAAATTGAACGTGAAGATCTACTCAATTTAAACCCAAGTTTTAACAGGGATTCAAAGACAGCATATTTGCTTTTTCCTCCAATAAAAGGCACAGTTATGGATCGTTTTAACGTTCAGCGCAACCATTTTGGTGTAGACGTAGCAGCGCCAAAAGACGCGAGCATAAAAGCGGTTGATGATGGAACCGTTATTATTGCTTCTTACACAGCCGAAACAGGATATATTCTGCAAGTGCAACATGACAACGACTTAATCTCAGTTTATAAGCACAATTCAAGCCTATTGAAAAAGGAAGGGGACAAAGTCCGCGCAGGAGAACCTATTGCCATCATTGGTGAAACAGGAGAGTATTCATCTGGGCCGCACCTGCACTTTGAAATGTGGCGAAACGGAATTCCATTGAACCCTGAAACATTCTTCTCGTTCGAATAAATGGCTAGAATTTCAATCTATACAGATGGTTCATCAAGAGGAAACCCAGGACCAGGAGGGTTTGGCGTTGTAATGGTTTCTGGCGATCATAAAAGGGAGATATCTGAAGGATTTAGGTACACTACGAACAACCGCATGGAACTTCTTAGTGTTATTGTCGGGCTGGAGCAATTAAAAGGTGATGGACATCAAGTTTTAGTCGTTTCTGACAGCAAGTATGTAGTAGACTCCGTAGAGAAAAAATGGGTGTTTGGATGGCAGAAAAAAGGCTTTAAGGGAAAGAAAAATATGGATTTATGGGTTCGTTTTTTACGTATTTACCCTAAAAATGACGTGAAGTTTCAGTGGGTAAAAGGGCATGCCGGACACCCCATGAACGAACGCTGTGATGAACTTGCTGTAGAAGCGGCAACCGGCTCAAAACTGAAGCAAGATGCTGCTTTTGAAGTCGAAAACGGCTGTAAACCGTAATCAATCTTCATCACTAGTAATCTCATTCGACTCTTCAATCAAAGCAGAAAGACTAGCTTTCTTGTTTCGCAGAACTGCCAGGCGCTCTGTGTCATCTGAAGAAACCTCAGCTTTGGACTCGATTTCTTGAATTTCTGAGTCGTAAAAGGATTTTGCCGACTCCAGCCCTTGAACCGCTGAAACCCGAGCCCACCATGACTTCTCGTCTAACGCAGCTTCGCTCAAATGCTCAGATAAAGCATCGTAAACCTCTTCATCATTGCAATGGGATGCAAACTGAGCAAAATCGTTGTTAAACATGTATGCATCAACACCACTGAACTCTTCGATGTTTTCTTCAAAGAAACTCAGCGACACTGGGTTTCCACATTTTGTGTGAATTCTAGACGCCCACAACAATAAATCTCTATTCTCTTCCTGAGAAAAATGCTGAATATGTTCGATTGCAGCACAAGCATCCCGATTCATCAATATGGATAAAGCAGATTTAATCACCAAATAGGAAGAGTCAGCTAGTGCTAAAATAAACGGGGCATTGATCGAATTGTCTGAAGAAGTAAGACTGTCTAATACTTGCAGTGCAACAGATCGAACGTCAGATTTTTTTTCTGTGAGAATTAATTTTTTCAATGCTGATGTTGCATTGCTCGTGTCCAGCTTTTCAACACTAAGTAAGCTTGCCGCAGCCATAGCTTTTGTAAGCCAAAACTGATCACTTGCAAGCAATTCAGTTATTGCGGTTTGGTATCGGACTTCATGGCGGTTTGAGTCTTGGTTAATTGCCTTCATGGCTTGCACCTTTCCAGCAGACCCTTTGTATTGACGAAGTTGTTCTTCCCAAACCCTGAGCGACTTGGTTTCATTGACCTGCCAAAGCATGTCTCCATCAACATCTATTCCGTACCATTCGGGCAAGGCGCTGAGATTTAGTCTGATTGTGTCTTCTTTTTCATCCACCCAAATCCGCTTATTTATAGTTAGCCCTTCATTGCCATAGGATAATTTCACATGAAATTTAAACGCATCTTCTTCCTGTTTTTGAATGACCCGCACTTCAAGTGTTTTTGAAACGGAGTCCAATGCATAAGTAACATCCACAATGGGGTGACTCTCACGATGATACCATTGGTCGAAAAACCACTTTAAATCTTTTCCAGTGACCTCTTCCACTGCCAAACGCAGGTGATCATCTTCTACCGATCCAAATTCGTTAACTCTTAAGTAGCGGTTCAGACCTCTAAAAAACATGTCATCTCCTACTTCATTTCTCAGCATATGCACCACCCGGCCACCCTTTTGGTAACTATGTCTGTCGAATAAATCATCGGCTTTTTCATAATGATAGCGAATAAGGGGTTTAGGTGAGCTAAGCGGCTCGTCTAGATAAGCACCGAGGTCTAAACTTAAGTGATAGCTGGCTTCATCAACTCCATATTTATACTCTTGCCAAAGGTATTCCCCGTATGTGGCAAACCCCTCGTTCATGGTTATTTGAGCCCAGCTTTCAGATGTAACCAAGTCACCAAACCAATGATGGAATAGCTCATGTGCAATTACATCTTCATGTGTTCCATCTAACATTTCGCGTGGTGTTTGTTGCAAAAAATCTCCGTGGATTACTGCACTTGTGTTTTCCATCGCACCAGAAACAAAATCTTTCACAACAATCTGATGAAACTTATCCCATGGATAATCATACCCCAAAATGTTTGAGTAGAACTCCAGCATTTCAGGTGTATTGCCAAAAATTTCGTCAGCGTATTGCTCATACTCTTGGTCAAGATAATACCACACATCCAGATCACGCCAATTGTCTTTTACCACCGTAAAATCACCTATGGCTATCATAACCAAATAATTGCTATGCTTCAACTTTTGCCTCCAATAATCAGTTCGTGTGCCGTCACCATTGACTGTTGAATACATGAGCTTTCCATTGGAAACGCTTCTAAAATTCGTGTCAACTGTCAAGAATACTTCTTGAGTGAATTTCTCGTTCGGTTTATCAATACTCGGAAACCAACCGGAGTTATACTCTGTTTCTCCTTGAGACCATATTTGTCGTGGCACGCCTTGCTCAGACCCACTAGAATTAATAAAGTAAAGCCCTTGAATGGAACTAATTGCCTGCCCATTGCCTTTTTCTAGTAATGAAGGCCTCGCTGTATATTTAACATTTACAATGATGGTGTCTTCAATACCTAGATTTTGAGCAAGCGCAATGAATATTTGTTGCTTGTCATATGAATAAAGCGGTAAATACATAGAATCGTCCTGGACCACATTGATCTCATGTATTTCAAAGCCTCTAGCATCAAGAAGAATAGAGTCTTGCGGCTCAGCAAAAGCAGAAATCGTCAACCCAGCTTTGCCATAAACTTCCTCTTTTTCCAGTCCAAAGCTCAAGTCTAACTCTAGGTGATGAATATCTACAAGCCTTGCGGCTCCCGAATGAAACGGAAGTGGTGTTTCAAGCGCATACTGCAGATCTATCGTATCTAACAAAATAGGGTTTTCGGCAGAAAACCCTTTCTGACTCTTCCTAAAGAGTTGACATGAAGACAAAATAGAAACGAGAATAAGCCCACTTGCAAGCTTAAAATAAGTCTGAATTCGCATGGCCCAAAGATGGCCATAATCACTCTATTGATACCTTTGCTACATGCAAGAAATAGTAATTGACGACCGCACCTACAAGGTAGAGGCTTCTAAACAAGAGAACGCAGTTATAGTAAATGGTAAATCGGTGTCATTGGATAGCGCCAAATTAGGAAGCAATCGCTACAACTTAATCATTGATGGTAAGTCTATAAGCGTTGAGGTTATTTCTAACGAGGATAAAAACCCACAGATAAAAATAAATGGAAAACTTTATAGTCCTACTGTAAAAAATGAAACAGACATTTTACTAGAAAAACTCGATCTAAACATTAAGGCTAAAAAAGAGGTTAAAGAATTGAAAGCTCCGATGCCTGGATTAGTTTTAGATATCCGGGTTGAAATAGGGCAAAACGTTAAAGAAGGAGAGCCATTAATGGTATTAGAAGCTATGAAAATGGAAAACGTTCTTAAATCACCTTCTAACGTTATTGTAAAAACCATTGCTGTTTCTAAAGGCGATGCAATAGATAAAAACACATTATTAATAACATTTGAATAGTTATGGAAGCAAAAAACATATTTGGAGCCCTCGCATTAGCAGCTTTATTGGCCTCATGCGGAGGTGAAGTAAAACAAGAAACCACAACAGAGGTTGAATTGCCTAAAGAAGAGGCTGCAGAAGTGTGCATGTATTCATTCCAAGACTCTGCAGAGGTAATGTGGATCGCTTACAAATACACTGAAAAAACAGGCGTAAAGGGCGTGTTCGAAGATGTGTCTGTCACAAACACAGGTACAGGAGCATCCATCTCTGATGTATTAATGTATGCTACAATTCAAATCAATACTGCATCCTCTAATTCTGGAGACCCAACGCGTGATCCAAAAATCAAAGACACCTTTTTCGGAGCTTTAATTGATGGGCAAACCATTGCTGGTGAGATTACCTCTGTGACTGGCGACAACAGTTTCGGGCACCTTGAAGCGATTATTTCTATGAACGGCCAAACCCACCCTGTTCTCGGAGAATATTCCCTAAAAAATAGTGCTTTCGAGCTCAAATTTGAGCTTAGCGTAGATACTTGGTCTGCTTCAGACGCTTTAAACGCCTTGAATGAAGTTTGTGAAGACCTTCACAAAGGCGCAGACGGAAAAAGCATCTTGTGGCCAGATGTTACAGTGTATGTAAACACTGTTATTGAAGCTGACTGCAAATAAGGCTTAGAATTTTATTTCGACTTGAGTGAGATCGATAAACTGCTGAATGCGGTTGTCGATCTTTTTTTTTGTCAAATTCTGAAGGCGCTCGGTACCAAATTTCTCAACACAAAAAGACGCCATTGCCGAACCATAAATTATCGCTCTTTTCATGTTAGCGAAACTAATATCCTCTGTTGCCGCAAGAAATCCAATAAACCCACCGGCAAACGTATCTCCGGCACCAGTTGGATCAAAGACCTCTTCTAGCGGCAAAGCTGGAGCGAAAAACACCTCTTCATGATTGAAAAGTAAAGCTCCATGCTCTCCCTTTTTAATGATTAAAACTTGAGGGCCCATTTCTAAAATCTTTCTTGCAGCCTTGACTAAAGAATATTCTCCTGATAAAATTCTTGCTTCTTCATCGTTTATGGTAACGACATCAACCTTTTTCAATACTTTCTTTAAGTCTTCTAAAGCAATTTCCATCCAAAAATTCATAGTATCCAACACTACAAGCTTTGGACGTGTTGTCATTTGCTCAATCACTGACATTTGAACGGAAGGAGTCAGATTTCCTAGCATTAAAAAATCAGCATTTCTGTCTACTAAAGGAACGTTTGGTTGAAAGTCAGCTAGCACATTTAATTGAGTATCTAGTGTATCACGCGTATTCATGTCATTGTGATACTTTCCAGACCAAAAAAAGGATTTTTCGCCTTTTTTCTGCTCAACACCGTCAAGCCTTAATCCTCTAGATTCTAATTCACTTATAAAATCTTGTGGAAAATCTTCGCCAACCACACTGACCATTTGAATGTCCTTAGCAAGATAACTGGCTGACAATCCAATATATGTAGCTGCTCCACCAACTATTCGTTCTGCTTTTCCAAAGGGGGTTTCGAGTGAATCGAATGCCATTGTTCCAACTACTACCGTGCTCATATACTCTTGTTTTTAATTTGGCGCAAAAGTGGGTATTTGAACTTTTAAAATTGCACTTGCGAGATTCATTGTTCTGCACTAATATTGCAGCCCTTTTGAAACAAAGGAAAATATCATTCCTCCTTAGCTCAGTTGGTTAGAGCATCTGACTGTTAATCAGAGGGTCCTTGGTTCGAGCCCAAGAGGAGGAGCGTTAAGCCTTGCAGAGATGCAGGGCTTTTTTGTTAACAGTCAGAGGTCGTCTTTATTTTGTTGGAAGTCTTGGCACGACTCGGTTTCATGATTGTTTTTTAAACAATCAATCACCTTAATGCTCAACCAACTTTCGCTAAAAAAGAACCCAAAATCGTTCTGTATGCTCAAAGCATTAAACTAGTGTAAAAGTACAAAAAACATCGTTTTGGACAGTTTTCAGACAGTTATGAGACAGTTAATTTACCCTCAATGACGATGTCAATTTGATGTATTATTCCTAAATATTTCAGCCCGATGCTTATGTACTATCTGTCTAGATAATTGAAGTACTTCTGCAATTTGAGCATTAGAATGATCAGGTAGTTTTTGAATAGTTCTTTTGATTTTCTCCTTCGTTTTCAGCTTAGGGTTATTCCTGATTTTCATTACAGATTCAAGCTTATTAAGAAGACTAACTACATCATTGTAGTGCTTTATATCTAAATTATCCTGCCGATGTCTGAGTTCTTTCTTGTACTGTCCTACTGTATAATTCCAGCAGTGTAGAAGCCTGGTATATTTATCAAACCCCTCTACTACCTGTGGTTCCCATTTCTTACCATGCACACAATGGTCCCAAACAAATTGATCACCAACTAGCCTTACACGATGGTTTACCATACGAGATAGAGTATATAACTCCTGATCGGTCCAACTAGTCCTTATTTGACATGTGTTTTTCTTCTTCTTTTTTCGTGCCTTTTCTTGTTTTATCATAATGGAATACGTTTCCATTATTAATTACCTGGTTTACAAGAAAATTAATGAAGTGTAAACGAAATACTATCTAACATATTGATTATCAATTAAATAAAAATATTTTACATGTAAGGTATATATCCTCTCATATTCCTTGAAATAGAAAACTGAATTATCATGCATCGACATGCTTAAGATGATACTATGATTTAATATTTTCTTTCAGAAAGTAAAACTGTTTATAAACCAGTTACTCCCTATACCAATGCATAGTGTCGTCAAATAGGTTTCAGGTTTTTATTGACTTTCAATCAATTACTGAGGTTTTCTATAACACCCCTTACTATTACATATCTGGGTTAACGAATACTACCCTTTAATGCATTGAAAGGACAACTATTATAACCCTACAATTACACTAAATAGCACAGCATTATTTGCTGCATTTATTTCGTGTACTTGGAAATCGTAGTGGATGTGTATCCAGAACCATCATCAAACACAGATTTTGTTTCTAAGCTAGTGGCTGTTAACTCTTCGATTGTGTATTCGTATGCATAGCCATCTGCAGTTGTTGTAAAAGTTCCTGCTGTCTCATTATAACTATATGTGCCAGTAAGAACACCGCTAACATTGGTAGAAGTTGTATTTCCTGTGCTTGCCACCCAAGTTTTTAGAGTGTAGTCATATGCACTATCAAAAGAACCATCCTCTTTGTATTCGACATATGTGTCATTAATATTGGTATACTCATAAGTTGAATACAGTGTCCCATCGAGGTAAGATTCCGAATTTGACTCGGTTAAAAACCATTTCGCTTTAAATGTAATCTCAGGAACAGTTGTTCCCCCACCATTTCCTATGCTGGTGGTATCTCCACCTGTGCTAGTGGTGTCTCCACCTGTGCTAGTGGTATCAGCGTAGGTACATGAACCATCATCCTCCTCAGCTTCGGAATCATAATTTGTTGCTGATGAATCCATACATCCTTGCTCTTTTTTACAAGATGAGGCCATCATTAAAGCCATTGAAAGGCATGCACATATTAAGAATTTTGTTTTCATCGTCTAAAATTTTTTTGGAAAATAGACAAATATTTTGGCACTGAAGGACTACTTGGAACTGATGCAGTCATACATTTAACCAAACACCCATGGAGGAACTTTGACTAAACCCCATAGCGGTGAAGTCAACTTGAGAGTTTCCAATCAAGGAGAGTACTAAAAAGGAATGCATCCAAAAACATTTCATGCGACATTAATAATTCTAGAATCTCTATTCGCTCAAAAATAAAGTTTTGATTCTTCTTGCACCCGACACAACTCCAGAGAACTTTAAAGACGATGCTATACACCCACATATTGGGTTATACTATACTTCTGAAATGTTACCCAAAAAGAGAAAGTGATTTACCCAGAAGCACCCCCTTCTGAATGAAAGAGTTCAGGTTTTAGTTTGTTTGTTAAGCAATGGGGGTTTTGATTGCCCCCTTATGCGAAAGCTTAGGGTTAATATTTGCTCACCTAATTAGTCTAAGTTCGTTTCTGCTAAGTCAAACTTTACCTTTGAACTAAAAATTTATGCATGTGAGATTCAGTTTAGTTTTTTTGATTTCAATACTTGCTAAGGCTGTCTTTGCTCAACCAGTTGGATATTATGATAATGCTCGGAATAAGTCAGGAAATGACCTGAAAGATGCCTTGCATGAGATTATAAAAGGTCATGTTGAGTTCCCTTACACAAGTTCATCAACAGACGTTTGGGATATCCTTAAATTAACCGATAGAGACCCTTCTGATACTACATTGGTTGAGTTGATTTACAGCGGTGCTTTAGTTAATGGAGCACAAGAGTACAATAGTGGTTCGGGGTGGACGAGAGAGCACGTCTGGGCTAAATCAAGAGGTAATTTTGGGACATCTCCAGGGCCTGGTACAGATGTTCATGCCATAAGACCATGTTATAACTCTATTAATTCGTTAAGAAACAATCGTGCTTTTGATAATTGTTCAAGCTGCAATAATGTTCAATACTTAGGTTCTAATACAGGCAGCTTTACAGATTCTAATGTATGGACTTTTGAGCCAAGAGATGAAATGAAAGGTGATGTTGCCCGAATGATTTTCTATATGGCTACTCGTTATGAGCAAGAAGATGGCGTTGACTTAGAACTTGATGACAGCATTCGAATTAATACCGACCAAAGCCCCTTTCATTCGGTACTTACAACGCTGTTGATTTGGAATAAATTAGATAAGGTAAGCGAAAAGGAAAAAAGGAGAAACAATATCATTTATGATGATTTTCAAAAAAATAGAAACCCTTACATAGACCACCCTGAACTAGCAGATTATATTTTTGGTCACCTTACAAGTGTCAAATGGATGGCTCAAACTTATGTTCCTGATGATAATTTTGAAAATGAATTACTTGAACAGGGATATGATGCTGTTTTAGATGACTCGGTAACTACAGCTAATATTGATACGGTAAAATATTTAGACTTAAGTAGTCTTAACATAAGCGACCTAACAGGAATTGAAGATTTCATTTCATTAACGAGGTTAGATTGTGAACAGAATAATCTAACAACTTTAGACCTTAGCCAAAACACAGCTTTAAATTATTTGGATATTGATGCTAATGCTCTCAAAACATTAGACTTGAGTTCAAATACCGCTCTGACTTTTTTTGAAGGTGCGGATAATCAGTTAACAAGTTTAGACTTAAGCCTAAACGTTGCCTTGACTGAATTTAATTGTGAAAACAATCAGCTAACCAGTCTTGACTTTAAAAATGGCAACAATACTCTAGTAGAAGATTTTGCATGCACTAACAATCCAAATTTAACTTGTATTGATGTAGATAATGCAGCCTATTCAACAGCTAATTGGACAGAGATTGATGCAACATCATCCTTCAGTGAAGATTGTAGTTCTCTTTTAGGGATAAAGGAATTTACTTCATCTAAAACCCTCATTAAAACGCTTGATATAATGGGCAGAGAAACTACTTTTAAACCAAATACACTGTTAATCAATGTGTATGACGATGGAAGCGCAGAGAAGTTTTTCTCTAATGGTACACTCAACAACTAAAGTTGGGTTATACTATACCCTGGAAACCATATCGAAGACAGAAAACCGATTTAAACCAACCCACCCCCAAGGTGATTTGAAGGTTTAGATTTTAGCCTTCAGGTTTTATTTAGTTTAAGAAGAGTATTTGAGGTTTTACCTACACAATTTATGCCTTATTTGTACCTTACATCAGTTAATGTGCTGAAAAACAGTACATATTACTTTTTGTATCCGAAAGTAACCACCACAGTTTGAGAGTTTATGGTGTGTCCTGTTATAGTGTAGCGGTTTTTATTTTTATAAAAATTAATTAACCATGAATTTGAAAGCAATTAAAAGAGCATTATCTCCTCTATTACTATTGTTTATTCCTCTTTTTGGAAACCTTTTTTTTAACCAAGTCAATTGGTCTTTATTTGACTTTATAGTCATGGGGTTTTTATTGGTGTTGACAGGGTTAAGTATACATTTTATCTTGGAGAAGGTTGTGAATAAAAAACTAAGAATATTACCTATCATTTTTGTCATCATAATTTTTCTGATGATTTGGGCAGAATTAGCAATTGGAGTATTTGGAAGCCTGATTGCGGGGAGTTAATTCATTAAAAGATATAGTTGTGCTGCATCTTTGAATAATAGGGGGAGTATTATATAGTGACATTAAAGAATTATTTCTTTGCAAAATAAAAGCATTGATTATGTCAATTATAAGCTGGGCTGCAGGTGGCACTGGTGTCGTCATGGGCTTATCTGGAATCCCTCAGATCCTGAGAATTGTAAAAAACAAAAGCGCAAAAGATGTTTCGAGTAAAACCTATATCATTTTGCTTCTAGGTTCGGTCATTTGGCTGCTCTACAGTATTGAAATTGAAAGCAAAAGCGAAAACAGAACAGTAAGGAATCTCATAGGAAATAAATTTAATAGCGAATATATTCAATTAGGTTTTTTCTCCGCACCCCCCCTTGAAACAAAAAAGCCCCTACCAGAAGGTAGAGGCTCTCACAGTAGCAATCGGCAATTTAATTCAGAATAACCTTGTACTGGTTAGCTTTACCAGCCTGAGACACAACTATGGTGTATTGCCCTCGAGGAAATTCTGCTAACTCACAATTCACCGCATCCAATCCTGACCCAGAGAGCACGGGTTTTCCATCAATGCTCAAAACTTCAAAATCAAACCCCCCTGAACACTGAATAGTTATTTTATTACTCGAAGGGTTAGGGAAGATGTTCAAACCTTTCAAAGGGCTAGACTCAGAAATACCAACAGTAGAGCAATCGATACTAAAGTTTGATTGATTATCAATATTTGACCAGTTTGAATTGGACCAAGACACATCATCAACATTAATGCATAATAACTCGGGATTGTTTGTTGCATTAAACCCTGTGAAATTTGAGTTATTTCCATTCTTAACGTCTAGGCTTATTAGTTGGTTGTTGTTGCAAAAGAGCTGATTTATCGTTGGGTTTTCACTCACGGATAAATTACTTATTTGATTTCCACTGCAATTCAAATAAGTAAGCACAGCATTCTGATTTGAATTGAGGTCTTGAATATTATTGTTGCTGCAGTTGACAGCATCTAGAAAAGTATTGTTCCACATGTCGAGACTGGAAAGTAGATTGTTCTCACATCTTAAATTTTCCAAATCAGTTAAATTACTAATATTGAGATTCGTAATTTGATTCCCACTGCATTCCAGCCATTTAAGAGCAGTTAGTGTGCTGACATCAAGCGTTGTTAATTCATTATTATGACATTTTAATTGTGTTAAAAGTGGATTATTATTACAATATAATTGAGTCAACGCCTCGTTACTTGTATTCAAATTAGACAGTTGGTTGTTGCTGCAGTTTAAATAGCTCAGCGAATTGTTTTGACCAAGATTCAGATTAGATAGAAGGTTATTACTGCAATTTAATGCATCTAATGCACTGTTGTTGCTTGCATCGAGGTTAATTAACTGATTGTTCTCGCATCTTAGATTTTCTAGATTAGTTAACGTGCTTATATCTAAGCTTGTTAACTCATTACCACTGCATTCTATCCAAGTCAAATCTGTATGCGAACTGACATTCAAAGTGGTCAATTGATTGTTCTGACATCTAAGTTCATTAAGGAGTGGATTATTGTTAAAATTTAATTGATTCAAAGCTTCATTACTTGCATTTAAGCTTGTGAGATTGTTATTGCTGCAGTTTAAATAAGTTATTGATCCATTTTGACCAAAACTGATGCTATTAAGCAGATTGCTACTGCAATTTATAGCATCTAGATTAGCATTATTACTTGCATTTAAACTTGTTAATAGATTATTTTGACATCTAAGATTTTCTAAGTTTATTAGCGAGCTTATATTTAAGCTGGTAAGTTGATTTCCGCTGCATTCTAACCACACTAGACTTGTAAGCATATTTACAGATAGGCTAGTTAATTGATTGTTTTGACACCTTAATTCGCTTAAGCTATTAAAATCCTCTATTCCCGTTAAGTCTGCAATTTGGGCATTGGCCACATTCAGACTAGTTAAACCATTTATGTTAGTAGTATTTACTGTGCCATCTAGAACATTGTCGAGGCCTTGGTTTATTAATGCTTGTTCAAAGTTAACGTCTGGAATATTTGTGGTTTGTGCAATCAAACCAAAACTGAACACTAAGACTATTACAAAAGAAAGGGTAATCTTCATTGTTTATTTATTATGAGTTAGATAAAAGGTTTGCAAACAAAGTATTGTTATTTGGCATGCTTTGCGATTCGAAGTTATGCACGATCATTTTATAATTTTGATACATTTCTGATACATTTGATAATGATCGATGAACTTAAGAAAGTAATCGAATCCAAAATTGGACGGCAGATTGAGGGAAGAGGCGATTGTCAATTCTTATCGGATAAGATTAACGAAGAACTTAATGAGTTTTTAAGTTACAACACACTAAGAAGAGTATTTGGTTTAGAAAACGGATGTGAAATAAAACCCCGAATTTCAACGCTAAATATTTTAGCTCAATTCGTAGGTTATAAAAGTTTTTTGTTGTTTAAAAAAAACGCTGATTGGAGCAGGGAATGGTCTACACAGCTCAGAGTAAATGGCTGGATAGATCGAATGGATGATCAAGAAATTATTAGTGAATTAACTTTGGCTAGGCATCGAAACGATGACTTTTCAACCTCACTCGTTTCCATATTAAGAGAGCTTTTCTTGCTGGGAAATATTAAACTGATTGACAAAATATTTAAAAATCCAAATTTTAAATTAGATCATTTAACTTACTCAGAGTTGCTTTTTTTAGCAAACGGAATAGGTTCAATTTTGAGGAAAATTAAAATTGATAAAGCAGAGTTGGTTACACTGCTTAACAATAAAAAGTTTACGGAGTATGTTTTTTTATCTTTCGTAGATTATTCTTCGTTAGAGGGGTACTATGGACAGGTTTTAGTTTTATTAAATGATGGTTCTATAAAAATCAAGAATGATCAAAAATTGTTTTTAAAGGCTATATCATCGCTAAAAGTGCTGTTACAAGGCCGAAAAATAGACTGCTTAAACTACGAATTGATTAAAAAGGAGACTCTACATTCAATTTTAGTGAGCCGTTTAGCATCTATTCAAATTGCTTTTCATATTCAAAATTCAGAAAGCTATGATTATATTCTTTACGATATTCACGATAGAATTACAAAATTGAAATTCAACCAGGTAGACTATTTATATGAGCTACAAACAATTTCACTTCTTACCAAAGACTTTTCATTAATGCGTTGGATTTGTTCGACTGGTAATATACAAATTGAAGAAGAGTACCACGTTTCACATAAACAGTATTTTTTTATAGTTAAGCTTTTATTCGCCATTTATGAAAAGCGTTTTAAAGAGGCTCATACAATACTTAGCAAATTGGATGAAAGAAAATGGATTTTAAGCTATTATCAATTTTTTCAAGTATTTCATTTCATTTCTATATATCATATTTCTAAAAATTTCAATCGAAGAAAAATGATCCTTAAAAGCTATAATGCCTTATGCGCTTCCTTGAAATATAGTTTGTTTAATGAGAACTTTCTTCTTCATTATTTTGGTAAGGAAAGTAACTAAGTCTAATAATCAAAGAGTTATATGTACAGGGTACAAATAAGGTATAAATTGTGTAGGTAAAACCTCAAATACTCTTCTTAAACTAAATAAAACCTGAAACCTAAAATCTAATTCCTCAAATCCCCTCAGGGGTGGGTTGTTTTAAATCGGTTTTCTATCTTCGATACGGTTTCCAGGGTATAGTATAACCGAATGTGTGGTCCATAAGATGAAAAAATCAACAAAGTACAAGTGAAACACCTTCTCTTCATATTATTCTTAATCCCTCTATCATCTTATTCTCAAAAGGTATTCTCAGTTGAGTATTTAAATCAATCTGATATAAAAGTATATGTGGTAGAGTATGAAAATCAATGTGATTTAAAGGTGTTCAAAGTAGATTATCCGAATCAAGTAGATGGTAATAAAGGGTTGTGGTATTTTGTAGATTACCCTAACCAATCCGATAAGAAGATTTACTTCGTTGATTATCCCAACCAAAGTGATTTGAAGATATTCTTTGTGAAGTATAAGAACCAATCAGGTTGGAGAGATAAATCCAAACAACATTTGATGTATTAGGTAACCATCCTCTTCAATACTCCAATCAAATCATCTATATTCTCTTAGTGTTCGTTTTCAACCTACTGAAGCGTTTCTTAAAAGGTGATGCCAACCTCTTTAACATTGATTTTAGAGCGATTTCATCCATTCTTTGAACTCCAATGGAGATACTACTCTACATGCCGTTTTAGTGGATAGAAGGAAGTCTTACAGTACCGACTTGGTTTAATGATTCACCTTCGTTAGTGATTTCTCAAAACTCTCTTTGTATTTGAAGTTATCTCTGTTGTAACCTACAAATCAAAACACATAACTGAAAATATAGTAACTATAATAGTATAACAAGGTACTATACTTACACTTTTACATCCCCTTTAGATTCATGGCATCGTCCTTAAAATGCTTGGTCGTCCTTACTTGGTCTTCAATTTTTTTCTTTTAAAAAAATTGAAGACCAACATGTTATGGTGACTATGCTATATGTTGAATCTCTAAAGGTTTGATTAATCCCTTGAAAAGTTGAATGCTTTGAGGTAAAGAGGATTTTTCCTAAAAAATCTTAAACCCTGAAGTAACCGTTTGTGTAACTATGACATAATAGATGGTGTAACCAATCACACCGTTAATTATTCAGTTATCACCTCTATCAATAATAACTAGCATCGACATTCAAAGAATAACTGTAATGCTTCATTAGTTTCTACTGGGTGTTATGCGCCCCCTGATACGTTTAAATGTTGTTGCTAGGAACTGATTAGCACTTTTACTGGGTAAGCTGGATAACTGATGGCGCATGGGCGAAACGTATAAAGGAATCACAGTTGCAGTTCTTACGCAGATTTGTTTTGCCTGGTCCAAGTAGCTTCCATCTTTTGTTAGGTTCTACAAGTATTCGGCAGTTCTCATGCTACACCGACCACATGGGGATTAATGATAAGCTTAGTCTTAAACCACAACGGGGTTTAGAAGTTACAGCTCTTCTAATATTAGTCGTAAGAGATACCTTTAGGTGGCCTTTACACGGGTGTAATTCAGCCATTATTTTTCTTCTACCTTTTCTATATTGTGGTCAACTTATTTGATAACTCAAAGGGCATGTTATTCGCTTTAGCTAGGTTTCCCATTAAGATAAAAAAGCGCAATTCAATACCGAACTACAGTCAACACAACTAGAGGATTCAAAATTGTTGTTTGAGCACTTTTTCCTATTTTCAATTACAGAAAATATAAAACGAATAATAGGCGTCCATTATAACACTCTCAATAACCAATCTAAGACATCATGAAATTCAACAACGAAACATTAAGAGCTGCTGTAAAAGAGTGGCTTGGATATGAGACGTCTGTTTGGAAGAGGGTATTTCTTTCCAATCCTGAGAAGAAATACGGACACATCTCTGATTGGGACACCTCTGAAGTGAGATCTGTTTCAGATAGCTAAAATCCGAATTTGATAAGGTATGATAGAAAAATATATCTCAGCTGACCAACTGCATAAAGATCTCTTTTATGAAGAATCAGATTCTTTCTATGATTCTTATGCTGATGCACAAGACCGTACAAGAGGAAAAAATCCTATGAATCTTGAATACCAAGAAAAAGTGAATGCCAAAAGAAAGGCTTTAGAGGTAAGTGCCCTTGATTCTTCTGGGCTTAAGGTAGATGACTCTTCTTGGCATCGATGTGTTGAAGAAATTGATGCGTTGAAAAAGGGCGAAAAAACAAAGTACACCGATCTGATCAATGACTTCCTTCAAGAAAATAAGAAAGAAAAAGGTGAATTTCAGAACTCAATAGAAGATACGATCATTAAAACTATCGAGTTGAGAAATACCCTTGATGTCAGAGATCCGAGTACTTGGACAAAAACCATGATCAATAATAGCTATGCCTTAATGGAGGCATCAGACAGATGGGAGTTGGATCGTACAATGCCTTTTGATGAATTCAAAGAAAAACTCTTTTCAGACTCAGATTTCGCTGCTGCCAATGCGCCAAGAGCAGGTATGGAAAGAGAAGACTACAACCCTTGGAAAACATAAAGAATAGGAGATGAAAAAAGTTGCGTTTTTTGGATTAACACCTGCAGCTGTGTTATTTGCCAAGGAAATAAAAAAGAACTACGAAGTTGAAACGTTCGGTTTTGATAATAATGTGAATTCGGTAGACTTAGCTAAAGATGAAATTGACCATGCTATCATAGGAAGTATTGATAACAAGTCGTTCATTGAATCATATTCCGAATCCGCCCCTTTTGACACAGCATTCATTTTTGCTAAAGAAAACACAGCAGCTAATTTGCTGTGTTGCGAGGCATTGATCGAATTAGGAGTAGAAAACATCTATTCTGTATACAAAAACGAATCACACAGAAATCTGTTGAACCGCATAGGCGTTCATACGGATTTCATGAACGATCTTCTTCAGTACCGTGCTTGGGAATTAAAAGCTAAAAATGGAGGCAAGCCCATTCTTTACTTGGATATGGATGGTGTTTTAGCGGATTTGGGAAAAGGCGCAAAAGCGCATCCTGATGGTGATAAACCAGAATATAAAGCACATCCTGATGAGATTCCTGGTGTATTTAGAAACTTGCCACCCATCGAAGGCGCCATAGAAGCGGTAAACAAGCTTTTGGAAAGCAATAAATATGACATGTATATTCTCACCACGGCTCCTTGGGACAATCCAACAGCTTGGAGCGATAAACGTCATTGGATCGAGGATCACTTTGGGAAATCATTTGAAAAGAAAATGATCATTACGCATCGAAAAGATTTGCTGATTGGTGACTATTTGATTGATGACCGAACAGCAAGAGGTGCAAAAGACTTTACGGGGCTTCACCTGCATTTTGGCTTAGATTATGAGAAAAATAAACTAAACAAATTTCCTATATGGAGCTCTATTTTAGAACACCTAATTTAATCGAAAAAGAATGAGACAGGTTGGATAAATGACTCCGAAATATCAGCTATTTCAATTCCAACGTTGACATACTGCATAGTGTAGTCTTTTCCAGAAAGTTCAAAATCATCGAAATTTGATTCGACCATAAAGTTATCCGCCTCTTCAAGATACTCTGACAACCAATTCTTCACATCATCTTTAGCAGCCTGAATCACTTGTGTCAGTAGATCAGAATTGGAATCATCAGATATTGCAATACTCACATCACAACTAGTCTCTGTTTCCATATCAAACAACAAGTATTCCACGCTTTCATTTGAATCGACATCATTTGGGTCAAACTTCAATCTAAAAGTTACATTCATTTCTTTTTTCTCAGTAGAAGTACAAAAATTATTTGTTGTAGAATTTAAAATTAAGCGTTTTGCATGTCTCTGATGATTTTACCGTAGTTAGGATGAGATTTTTCGTTGACCGCTAAGTAAAAGCTTTTTATCAGGTTCAGATCAGACCAAGCATTTACGATTCCCGTAATTTTCCGAGCCAACTCCTTTGCTAGAGGATAGGTGTTTGTTTTGATAAATTCATCTTCAAGTCTGCATGCTTTTAAAACCTCTTTTTGAACATCGATGAAGTTTGACCGAAATGTGTCACTGGCGGCAATTTCAAATAAACTTCTTGGGATTGAATCATTTTTATATCGGTTCAAACTAAATCCAATAGGCACTAAGTTTTCAGCGATATTACCAGGGCCACCAACACTTTTTGGGACAAAATGGTCGATATCAATTAAGTGACTTATGCTATATTTTTTATTGAAAAGAGAATATAGCTTTAGTCGCAGATCTCCAGGTATTTCAGGGTTTACTGCCGTAATACCTTTCAATCTGTAATCGGGTTCTTTCAAATATTCAATGTCTTCCTTTCTCAATTTGAAAAAAATACTTGCCATGCCACGATTAATAGAGGCATCGTATCTTTCTAATGGGCCATTATATGGAATGGTTCTATCTAAGATTTTTTGATTGATATAGTATTCATGAAATCTCAGTTTATAATTTTCATCGGAAGACAATTTCTGACTGAATTCACGAATCTTCGAAAGCCAGTATTGGTCATCATTGAATCTCTTTGAAAATTCCAGCAATGCCTCTATTGATGTAAATGTTTTTACCTTACCACTTTCAATTACCTCGCCCATTGCATAAATCCCACCACTAGTCTCAGCTACATAAACAATATCGTTAGGTTTTATTTCCGCAGATGGAGGATTAAAAGCAGTCTTTCTGATTGTTAATTCGAAAAAGCCTTTGCGCCTGATGTTGTTTTTTCTTATCTGCCTTATAGAACTGCTTCTTTTAATCAGAAAATGACTGATTTCTTCCTTATTCATTTTGGTAGGATTATTCAGTATGTAAAAATCACCTTGGTCTGGAGCAACATTTTAAAATGAATAGTTAATCACGGTTTAATGACGATCAAAAGACTTATTCTACACTAGCATAAAGTTCTTGATAAGAGTTGAAGTTTCTTCGCAGAACACCCATTTCATCTACTGCAGACCAATTAATTATTGGTTCATCACGGAATTCATCAATGATCAATTTTACAATATGCTGGTACATGTAGTAGATGACTAATAACGAGAGTGATTCTTCTTGAGTTAAAGATAAAAACTGACCGTTTTCTTGGAATAAACCTAAGGTTACTTTAGAGTGATCCTCTGCAACTTTGATTTTAAGGTCAACTAGGCTATCCCAATTGAATAAAAGTTTGAACTCCTTTTGTCCCATAGATGAATAAAATCCATCATGGGTAACAAGTAAATCCCATAATTCTGCATTTTCTGCCCACTGAACTTCTTCTGTGTAAAACCAACAAGCATTTCCATCAATAATGCACCCGTTTTCACGTAAGACTTCTGGAACAAAACTGAAATTAGGTAATAATTTATATGATTTGATTAGTTCATTTAAGATGCCAATGAACTCTTCATTTATGGTTAGAGATTGCATAGCATCAGATTCTTTGTTCGAATCTTGAATAATCGAACTCTCATTTCCTTGAATGGCATTTATCATGGCTAGTGCAGCTGTGATAGCACTGTCAGCATCCTCAAAGGTGGGGTTGCTTGCTAATCTAATCCCTTGAGAATAAGTCTCAAGCTCATCCGAAGAATTTACAGCCTTTTCAACAAAATCATTATCTCTACAGTAAAAGCCAATTTTCACTTTATTCTTACTCGTATTGAAAAAGATGTGGGTGCCCTTTTGCTCATTTACTGAAGGTAAATGAATATCCAGATAATTGTCCTTATCTATTTTTTTGATAGTTGCATCTGAAAATACATCAATGATTCTATCAGCAATTTGTGTTTGTAAACTCATGGCTTAATCCTAATTGTGATTTTATTCTGATTATATATCAAAGTAAAAATAAATGTTTTAGAGTACATTAAAAGAATTTGTTTGGATTGCTTCATTTCTAATTGTCCAATAAAAAAAACAGTACTACGTATTTAGTAATGATTCCTGTGTTTCATTGTAACCGTCATCAACTCCTTATTTGATAGAGATTAATTTACTCTTACCTTTAACTAGCTCACCATTTATTCTTTTGTACTTCGTTATTGAAGTATGTCCTGCCAATGGTCCTAGACTAAACTGTTCAAGTAATTCAACATGATTAGTAGAAATGTTCAAGAACCATGCATGATAGGATTTTGACGTGTTGGCTTCAAAATTTTTGATTATGGTTATATCACGTCTTAACCGTTCTCTATTCCTGCTGTCTGTGTGTTTTACATATTCAAATACTCCGACCGTCTTTAGGCTCGCGGGTTTTTCAATCTCTTGTAATTGATGAAGGATTGTTTCAAATTCTGCACTGACTGCGGGTTTCATATAGTTCAAATTATATTTCTTTTAATAGTGTCCAGATGCTCCCAAACAAAAACCATTGCGAGTGTGTCAAGCTCACAATATTTCAGCAAGGAGAGTTCTAATAGCCTTCGTTCTTCCTGTTGCATGTCAGTATACTGTAACATGGCATAAGCCATCATTGCGGTACCGCCATTGCTGACAGTGTCATCTGCTTCACTCATGAAACTCGATAGTTGTTCATCATCAAGCCCAGCAAACGGTTTAGGAAGTAAATGATAAGGATCTAAGCCATCTTTTAGATGTGGCATTAACCATTTATGGTTTTCTTCAAAGTTTAATGAAGTAACCCCGTTTTCGCCTATTTCCTTGCTGTACTTAGTTTGTATTGCATTATCCATTTTTATGATGGCAGGAAGCACAGCTTTGAGCGAAAGAGAGTGAGCAAAATGGGTGTTGTAATAACAGTCATTGATGAGCCTGTGTAAATCAATCATGCATCTTTCTCCTTCAATCTTGCCATTGCCATCTGGGTCAAAGCTGGTAATTGATTCGATAAATTCAATCAGTTCTACTATATCACTTTCTTGTGACCTAAGCAATTGCCCTTTGATTTGATTGAGCACAGAGTTTTCATGATTGTGATACCTGAAGATACTACCATTATTATTGCTTAAGGCCGCTTTCAAGGCCCTCACAAAATCAAAGTTTGGAAAGGAGTGAGGCTCTGTTTGTAGCCATTGTGTAGCGTGCTCGACTTTTCCATCTGCATGAATAATATGATGAGAAAACTGAAAAGCAACCGTCTCATAAGGGCTCATTCCTTTTGTGAAAGGAAGGGCCATTGCGCAGGTTTCAAAGTCGATCATATTCAAAGGGAACACAATCTTTTGTTGGTATCCAGCAAACGCTTCTCGGTTAAATTCTGAACGCACGGTTCCGTTTTGAATGTCTTCGAGCTGCAATACTTGTCTGTCATGCCTGCTGTAAGCTGCGCCTTTATCCGAAGGATTGTTGAGGTGTGAAATATCCAAGTCTTTTGCAAGAAGCACTCCCTCTTCGGCCATCACTTTTTTAGCAAAACCAGAGTTATGGATGTCGTAAGTTTTAGGTAGCTCGAGATCTTCCTGTTTCACCCTGCCGTCATGTAACCAGCAGCGGTTAAAGCCTGATAACTGAACTTCAGATTCGTGCTCGTCATCTTTAAGTCGGAACTCACAGTCTTTGCACTTTCTGCCAATCAACGAATGCGTCTCAATATCTGCTACATAGTTTTCAGATAACATCTTCAGATTATCTAGGAAGTTCATTCCGTTGGAGTGAATAAACTCGCCCTCTATAATTCGCAAAATAATCTCAGTAACATCTTTTTCAACCAGAAGTGCGTTCCCTAAGTCTGCAAAATTTAGCCCTTCCTCAATTTTGATATTAGATCGCTGGTCGTCAGATTCTTGGGTGATCTTAAACTTCTGATGAATCCCGTCAATAGAAGCCTTGGCGTCTTTGTCAACCAACAGTAGATATGAACTTGTTTTGAGTTTTGGGTAAGACAATTTTGCCACGTATGTCTGAAAGGCAATGTCCCATAAGTATGCCTCCCAAGAACTATCTAATTTCTTTTTGTTCTTACTCAAAAACTCGCTTTCGATGCTTTCTGATGAGTGTGAAGACTTAGCTTTAACTTCAATAAGTTTGAGGTAATCACCCCTTTTCTGAACGATGTCTGTTCTAACATTTAGCGATCCGTTGAGGAAAGAAGCTTCAGAGATAATTGCGTCCGTTTGCCTCAGCAGTTCGTCCGTTTGTTGAGTAGCTAAGACTCGATTTCTAGCGTCAATCAATACACCATCGTCATACATCACCCTAGCCATGGCTTCTACTTGAAAGCCTCCATTGGCTAGTTGTTCTAGAAACGGATCATCAACCTTTTGATTTGGAAAAACCTCCTTGTCAGTATAGTAGAGCTTGGTGGGACATTCAAGCCCAAGCTTGAATTTTGATTTGGTTAGGTATTTCATCAAAAGTTGTTCTTAAATGAGGTTACAATTTATGCATTGGTTTTGATAAAGGGAAGCTCAATGACCTAATTGAGATTTCCCTGACGATTATTATTCTTCTATTTTACTACATGATGCCTCTACTTTCTGGCAGGGGCTTTTTGTGTTTTAGGGGAATAGTACGAAGAAATTGTTTGGGGTGAATCCTTCAGACCTTCGGCATATCCTCCTCGGTTAATTCAGCTACCTCTAAGCCCCTTAAATAGGTTAGGGATACGTTCAGGCTTGAATGACCCATAACCTTCTGTAGCTTGACTAATGAGCCTGTCCGTTTGTAGATTTCTATAGCCCCAGAGTGTCTGAAAGAGTATAGAGTCTGATTGGTGTCAATCAGGTTAGATTGGCTCTTAAATCGCCTCCAAAGGCACTTAAAGTGGTTCTGCCCCAAATATGGTCGTTATTGATTATCCCTATAATAAATTCAGTAATGCCATTTCTTGATTATCCAAGCCTAGCTGTCCTGCAATTTTTCGATTATATGACTTAATAGAACCACTCAGAGTAAATAATCTAATTAGTGTCCATAGTCCAAATCCACCTAGAGTTAGGTAATATAGAATTTGAACACCAATTTTACCAAGAGAGCCATAAGACCAACCTAAAAAAAGAAATAATAACCAAACTGTTGTTGGATTTGCCTTACGAGCTTCGTAAGCTAAAATTTTATTGTTGTCCATTGAGTTATGCTTGTAGTTTAGAAAAAATTGAAATTTTGTTTCACTCAAGAATAGGATTTTAATTCTTATTTCAATTAACTCTATACCAAAGTATTGTAAAGACGATGCTATACACTCACATATTGGGTTATACTATATATGTGAAATCTTAACCAAAACAGGAAGCCGATTTAGAATCACACACCCCCTAAGGTGATTTGAAGTCTTAGGTTTTAGGGTTCAGGTTTTAGTTGGTTTTGAGGGATAATTCACTTTTTTTGAGTGTTTTTGAGCCAAAAAGCACTAAAAACAGTCAAAAAGAGGTGAAAATGATGCGTTTTTGATTAAAACCTAGCTTGGTTAAATCTTTCGATTTTAGAAGCACAGGCTAAAAAGCAATGAATTATTCTTGTTGCAGACTTTTTACGTGGAGTTCTATATAGTTGACCAATCAAAATCAATAGTAAAGGTAAGAAATTCACAGTAACTATCTTTGAGTGAATAAATCAAAAGAACATGAGAATATTACTAACGCTATCAATTGTTCTGATAATCCTAGAGGGTTACTCACAGAACATTCCTTCATACGTTCCGACTAATGGACTAGTTGGGTTTTGGACGATGAATGGAACACATTTAGATTCCTCACCTAATCAGAATCCAACCACGAACTATGGTGTAACATTTGGAGGATATCGTGACAACCCGAACAATCAGGTTGGGATTTGGGAACCTGATACGAATTGTAATACTGGTTTGGTAGTTACACAACTAGATACCTCAGGGTTAGGTGATGGTTTCACACTTAGTTTCTGGGTTAAATCTGATACTACACCCGAATGTCAGAATCCAAGAATTTTAAGATGGGGAGGTAACGTGGGGTTACAATTCATGTTACCAAATGGATATCCAAATAAGTTTGTATTTGAACATAATAGTCCGATTAATGGTATGTCAGCTACTATATTAACTGACATGACAAAATGGAATAATATTGTATATACATACGGACAGGATTCTCTTCGAATATACCTTAATGATACACTAGTTTGGGGAACCAATAATCAACACCCTTTTCCAAATAACGTGATGGGAACAGAAATTTATTTTGGTTTATATTATTCTCTAGCTACTTTTCCTGGTAGTTTTAATGGTCAATTAGATGATATTGGTATTTGGAATCGTGTATTAGATATTAACGAAATAGGAAGTCTCTACGGAGGTTCTTGTCAGGTATATGATACTATTACAATAGTAGATACTATTCCATATTCAGTAACTGATACTTTATTTATTGATGTTCAACTTACATCAACCAATCCTATTCAATTTCAGAACACGATAAAGGTCTACCCAAACCCAACCAATGATTACCTTCAAATTGATTGTGGTGATATTTCTACAATGAATGGATACTCTATTAAAATCATCAATTCATTAAGTCAAACAGTTTTTGATGAACCCGTCTCTCAATCAACATTCAATATCGATATGAATGGGTGGAGTGGAAATGGTCTATACTTCTTTCATCTTATTGATGGAAGTGGAAACATTACTGATATCAGGAAGATAGTCCTTCAATAAAGTTGAATTAAATAATAGTTAAAGGAGAATCAGAAATGGTTCTCCTTTTTCATATCAATTCACCAACCTTCATCTCATACACATCCTTCGCAATTAACCCTTCTTCAAAGAGTGATTCGACACCTTAGATTTTAGCTTTCAGGTTTTAGTCTATTTTGAGGGATAATTGACGGTTTTTGAGTGTTTTTAAGCTAAAAAGCACTAAAAATGCTTCAAAAGAGGTGAAAATGGTGCATTTTAGGTTAAAATGAGTTTACCTAAACCTTAGGCATATCATCCTCGGTTAATTCAGCTACCTCTAAGCCCCTTAAATACGTCAGGGATACATTCAGACTTGAATGACCCAACACCTTCTGTAGCTTCACTAATGAGCCTGTGCGCTTGTAGATTTCTATCGCCCCTGAGTGTCTAAAAGAGTATAGAGTATGATTGGTGTCAATCAGCTTAGATTGGCTCTTAAATCGCCTCCAAAGGCACTTAAAGTAGTCCTGGTTGTATGCCTTCTGATTACCACTGAATACATTACAGTTGAGGTCTCCAGCATGCAGGTTCTCTCGGATGTACCTTGGGACAGGAACTATCCTGTTTCGTCCTGATTTATTCCGATGCCCTGATAGGTGTATTTGACTCAGGTCGTTGGAGAAGTCCCCCCAACATAACTCCCTTATTTCTCGATGTGGTCTGAGAAGGCATCCGTATGTCAGAAGACAACACAGATAGAGGTTACTGTCAAAGTCCCTTATCTCATCTAGAATGAGGCCGATGTCTCTGAAGGGTTTATGGAGCTTAGCCTTTGCCTTTTTACTCTTATTCTTCAATAGGTCTCTCTCATCCATACCCAGGTTCACAGCCTCATTTATTAGGGCGTTTACATGTCTTCTAAAGGTGTTATAGCTTGTGGCATTGGTGTATCTGTTGAGCATAGCACTTAGTTCATCAGCGCATAGTGTATTGCCATTTGAGGCATCGACAATATCCCTGTAGGTGTAACGAAGGGTTGTTTTGTATTTAGCAGAGTAGTTGCTATTCAGCTTACTGTCTAAAGCAAGCTTCAGGTACTCTAGGTCAGATAACCGACCTGATTGGATTGTTTCTCTTCGATATGACTTTAGAACACCCCCTTTGGTGATGTGACTGTAAACCTCCGCAGCTAATAAATTAGCCATTGACAGGCGATGTTCAGCTGGGTGGTTATTCGGGTTTAAAGAGCTGTTAATTCTTTTGCCGCTATAAAGCCTT
>Ga0209307_1000109_pt1 | contig 63566 bp, 83 predicted proteins | sample COGITO_mtgs_1105_FD_185519 | JGI IMG/M metagenome (GOLD analysis project Ga0209307, IMG submission 185519) | Pelagic marine microbial communities from North Sea - COGITO_mtgs_110530 (SPAdes) (version 2) | ecosystem: Environmental > Aquatic > Marine > Epipelagic ... | reverse complement strand
CATATCAGATCTATTACTTTCTATAGGTTGCTTAGGTTTTGGACGATACGGTAATTCAAATGTAGAATAGCGGTGACGGCTACGACCTACACCTCCACCATCATAATATATCTTACTCTTAACAGACTCTGTATTACCTAAGCTCTTATCTGTTCTCTTTAATGTCTTAATATCTTGAGCAACACCCTTAACACCACTATAAGATTCATATGGCTTACTATTGAGGTCACCTGTACTACCTTCTACATTTGTATAATAATTATGATCCGTATATGGATTATCATCGACAATCATATTAGGGGTTCTCAAAGTATTGATAATATTCTCTGTTGCATTGTGCGCAGCTAAGCTATCATTATACATTTGTGTTCGTTTAGCGTAGTCAGCATCGTCTTTAGCTATATAAGGTTTAACACCTTCACCAACTTGACGAGGACCATTTATTTTTCTATTTAACCATGTTTGTCTCATCATGTTATTTATTTTTTAAACTTCTCAAAGCTAACAAATTGGTCTTTATTCAATACTTTGTTACCTCTTCTATCTCCAAAATTTACTTCTCCATATTTTTTATAATCCGCACTATTTTTTTTAGGATTGGGATTGTATAGAGATGTAGTGAATTTTCTAGACGTTAATTTTCTATCAATAATTTTCGGAGATGCTAACTTACTACTACCTTTAAGTATAGGCATCTTTTCTAAACCCTTAAGTATTACTTCCTGTTTAGGTTTATCAAAAAAAACCGCCTTCACATACCCATCTGATTGTATAAAAGAAGTTGGTTTTATTGATTTATTTTTCATACTACTATATCCAGGAGTTCCAGGGCCTACTACACCCGCTGGCCTAGTAGTGGCCGTAGGGGGTGTATAATTCATATAATGCCGCTTTTTAGACGGGTCTCCTCCATCTGAAGCATACTTTACATTGGTAACAGGCTCTGCCCATTTTCTACCCCTTGAAATAATTTCTTGCTTACTTAGTAAAGGTTCGGGCTTACGCTCAACGCCTCTTGCCCTTTGCCATTCCCTGTCCTCATCAGAAAGTCTACTTTGATACTCTGCCTCTCCAGCCCTGTTCCTATCATCCTCATACTTAAATTGTTCATAATATTCATTATTACTATTATTATATGAAGCTAAACTATCACTGTGCGACTGAATCCTTGGGTCGTCACGGTCATATGTTACATAAGGTTTTACACCACCTTTTTTCTTATCACCTCCACCAACTTGACGAGGACCCTGGATCTTTCTATTTAACCATGTTTGCATTGTAACTGTTTTTATTATACTTATATACTTACACATTAACGAAGATATTCAAAACTATGACATTAGCCCCCTACTATACTATCTATAAGGCTATTGTCACACTTTTTTTTGTAGAGAGTGTTTGTAGAGAGTACTTAGATGTAGAGAGTATTTGTATAATACCTTATTTTGAAAATAAAAAAATAAAAAAGAAAGTTTTTTGAAACGAAAGGGGTCCCCCTGTTTTATAGAGTTTTTCGTAAATTTTTTTGGGTTTTATATAATATCTACTAAGTATTTCACCTTTTCCCCGGTAGTATGGTATAAATAATATAAATAAAATGCTATACAGATTCTTAACGAGCAAATTTATATAATAATTTATATAAAAATAAAATAATAATATAAAAATTTAATTTTATTATTTTATTAAAAATTAAAATTTATTTTAAACCAGTTAATAATTATCAAAACAATCTATAATTATTAACATAAAACCAACATGTTATGAAAACTAACAGATTCGTTATTAGAAAGTCGTTAATAGGTAAGAATGAAGTGATTGAGTTCACCAACAAACAGGGTCAAACCTGGTCTTACAATCACGACGAAGTGTATAACGCTCACAAGAGCAAGTTCGAAAGCATGCCTTGCTTCGCCAAGTATAAGAACTATACTAACACGAACACGGTGCCTGCATTCGCTCGCGAACTGCCAAGCGTTACCAAGTCCTAATCAAAAGGGGATAGCCGAGAGGCTGTCCCTTTTTTTTACTCTTCTTTTTATCTACTCATTTTATTGCAGCAAGCTGCAAATGCTATACAGATTCTTAACGAGTTTAAATATATATTAATTTATATATTTTAAAATAATAATATAAAAAATTAAACCTTTATTATTTTTATATATATATCAGTTCTTTTAAATATTATTTATAAACCAGTTAATAATTATTCAAATTAACTATAATTATTAACACAAACCAACATGTTATGAAAACTAACAGATTTGTTATCAGAAAGTCATTAATTGGTCAAAGTGAAACCATCGAGTTCACTAACAAAAAGGGTGAAACCTGGTCGTATGATCATGATGAAGTTTATAACGCTCACAAGAGCAAATTTGAAGCTATGCCGTGCTTCGCTAAGTATAAAAATTATACGAACACAAACGCGGTGCCTGCTTTTGCTCGCCAGCTGCCAAGCGTGAAAAAATCGTAAGTAGCACAAGGGATATCCGAAAGGGTATCCCTTTTTTTCATCTGCATATATCGTATATATTATTTAGCAGCAAGCTGCTATACACTCTTGCAGATTCTTAACGAGTTTAAATATATAATAATTTATATTTAATTTATTTAATTTTTAATTTATTTTATTTAATTTTTATTATTATGAAAACCAACAGATTTGTTATTAGAAAGTCACTAATTGGTAAAGGTGAAATTATTGAATTTACCAACAAAAAAGGTGAAAATTGGAAGTATGATCATGATGAAGTGTATAACACCTTTAAGGTTAAATTTGAGGGTATGGAATGCTTTGCCAAGTACAAAAATTACACCAACACTAATGCTGTTCCAGCATTTGCTAGAGGATGTGAATCAGTAACTAAGTCATAAACCAACAAAAGGATGGCCGCAAGGCTGTCCTTTTTTTTTACATCGTCCACCACCTTAACCAATACCTGTAAAAAAGTGCTATACACTCGCAAAGAAACCAGCGAATTTCTTGCAGATTCTTAACGAAGTGATTTATATATTAATTTATATATAAAATTATTTATATATAAATTAAAACCAATTAATTATTATGAGCGTTATTAAATTTAACAGTCAAACTGTTTTCAAGAAAGCAATTCGACTAAACGGAGTAAAATTCGAGCATTTTGACTTAAATAATATACCAAAGAAATTTGGTTGTATTAATACTTCAACAGGTGGCGAAGGAATTAGTAGTTATATCAACTACAAAGGACTCACCTATTTTACTAAATAACAACTAATGAGGATGCTCGCAAGAGCGTCCTCTAATTTAAACAAGTAACCAATTTAATTTTATATATTATGGAAAATTGTAGTAACACTAAAAATGATATACTCGTATCGGTGAAAGGTTCACCAGATGAGTATCAACTAGACGCTCAGTTAAATGGGTATGATATGCAAGTGGCATATATACACCCTGAGTATGACTTTGAAGGAGTAAGTGATAAAAGCGAAGCTCATGAGTATATGGAAGAGAGTATGACGCTTCTAACACACGTCACCGACCACCACGATCCACTGCTGCTTGATCACCTTGACAAAATCTCTTGTTTAGAGTTACTCGGGTGTGAAACTTACAATGGCTGGGAGTTTGAAGAAGGTTATACACCTTATGATGCTCTGATGTATGTGGTAGCAAAGCAAATTGCTTTTGAATGGTGGCTGGATGGTGATTTACCTAAGTAAATAACCACTCTCTAACATACTAAGTTTAAAGGCTGACCAGTGAGACAGGGGTCAGAAGAGTATACTCCGACCTGCGTCATACTTTTGTATGTCAATTCACATCGTCACCTCAAGGTGTTGTCATTGTAAGTGTAATGCTATACACTCGTTTCTTGCAGATTCTTGACGAAGTAAATTATATAATAACCTGTAAATCAATTAATTTTAATACTCATGACAAAGAAGGAATTTAACTATGAAACATACTCTAAATTAGTGAAGACTATTTGGGGTGAAGAGTTTGAGAGACTACAAGAATTTATTTTCTGTGTCACTCATGATCAAGACAACAGTGAAGACAAGTATTGGGTGAAATCACCAGATCAAGACATCCCTGACTATGAAGAGATGTACAAAGTGATAGCACTATACAGCTCACAAGTTGAACCAAGAAGAAATTACTTAGGTGATCTACTTAATGATGAACTTGATAATGCTAGTGCAGAAGACATAGAATCAGAATTGAAGCAAATATGGTACAATAAAGTATCATAGTGCTACACACTCGCCAAGTAACGTGCTTGGCGGGTGTTTTAACTCACAGACACTTGACGAAGTAAGTTATATAACAATTCAAATAAATTAATCAATTAAATACCAATTATTATGAAGAATGTAAGGTATAATGTAGCGATCCTATTCAATTATAGTGGTCTCTATATATGTAGAATGCTCTTAAAAAGAGATTCTGTAGTGTTTAACTACGACTTTCGAAGCGGTTGCGAGAGAGTTGATTATCCACAAAGTGGCGAGAAAAGCTATAAGTGGGTTAGAGCAATCACCGGTTATGGTGATGGCTGGATAAGGTAAGCACTCTGATATACACTCGCTAAGTAGGCCGACCAGTGAAATAGGGGTTGGAAGAGTATACTCCACCCTACGTCACACTTTTTATTGATCACTTCAAAGTATTGTCTGTTATTGAGTAAAATTATTACAAGCACGAAGTGCTATACACTCGCAGATTCTTAACGAAGTGATATATATAATAACCTATAATTTAAATAATTAAATATAATGAACTTAACCAAGCGCAAAGTGAGCACTTGCAGATTTAAAACGAAGCAATATATATAATATCTTATAAATCAATTAAATAAACAGTCAAATGGCAACTAAAAAAGCAACAAAGTCTTCTACGGAAGCAAAAACAGTTAACTCTATTATTACTAAACGCTTTGTAATAAGAAAATCTCTTATTGGAACAGGCACACTAGTAAGCTTCACCAACTCGAAAGGTACAAAGTATACCTATGACCATGATGAAGTATATAATAGTAATAAGCAAAGGTTTGATGAAATGCCTTGCTTTGAGAAATATGGTAATTATACCAATTCCAATGCAGTACCGGCGTTCGCTAGATCTCTTGACAGTGTTACTATTACAGATGCAAGTGAATAATAGGTTATAAATAATACAGTGCTACTAGTTCATTAAGTAAAAATATCTCCTAGAAGGATATACGAGATACTATCTGTGCGAGTCAGATGAGATATAGATGGCTTAATTAAATAGAGAATTACTTAGCGTACAGTCTGGTAGAAGCCTTGAGTCAGACCACTGTATTATTTTTTATAATTTAATAGTTGGTTGGTTATGAGGGATCACCTTTATTGGTGGTCTCTCTTTTTTAACCTTTGCTATACACCGTTATTAAAAGTGTGACAATAGCCCCTTACTATAGTATATCTAATGGCCTAATGTCACAGTTTTTTTATTGTACTAAAACTATGCTTGATGCAGAGATTAGTTGTATAACCAACAACCACTGTTTTAGCATACTATAATTCTATTTAACTAATAATATCCATTACCATGTTTAAAAAGCATTCTTATCAACTCTTAATAATATTAATACTACAATTAATAGTATTTACCATTATAGCTATTTAAAGTCATTAGATGGCTTCTATTACAGTGTCTTGCAGATCTATAACGAAGTATAATATATAATAACCTATAATTTAATAAATTTTCAACTATGATTGACTTAACCAAGTTACCAATATTAAGTAAAGAGTACAAAGACGGAAACGGTTTCGCTGAATACTTAATTGATAATACAGAATACAAAGACAAGTATGATTATTACACTCAAGAAAATAGTTATATAGTGTATGAGTATATCCATAATATAACTGATATAGTTTTAGAACTAATAAGTAATAAAATAGAATTTTCAACTCATTTTGACTCTTGTGGTATGACTTACTTACTAATAAATAAATTACAGAAACCATGGAACTAACAACTAATGCTATTGATCACTTCAGATTTATTAGCGCTTATCTTACCAAAGAAGAGGTAATTGAGCAAATAGATGCTCATATTGAGATTGAGTTTAATTTCAAGAATCACAGAACAGAGTTAATTTACAGAAATAAATTAATTAACCTAGTGTACGGTGCTGAAGCAAATGCTGTACACTTAAAAGCAATTAAAAATTAAATAAGTAAACATGAGTAGAACTAAATTTAACGGATTTGAAAAGTGGTTTATAACCACAGCGTTACAAGAAGCTATTAAACAAGCTGAACAAGAAGTAATACATATGGGCAATAGTGGTAAAACACCTATTTTAGTTCCTGATACTGTTTATCGTTACGCTGAAGGCTACTTCACAATGGTAGGCAATGAACTTATAGATAAAGTAAATTCAATGACACTTAAAAAAGATCAGTAATAAATAGAAATTATGGAGAAGTACCTAAGGATAAGAAACCCAAGAGAAGACGATGTCTGGAAAGAGGAAGTATTAGACCACTTTATAGAGATAGGCATGAGGAATCCCGATGAGTTACGTTGTGAAGTGACCTTTTATATAGAAGACGAGGTTGACTGTCCAAGAGAAGACGAACAAGATCTAATTGATGATCTAGTATGGTTAGTGAATCTAATGATAAAAGAACAATTAGTAAACGAGAAAGACGATATAGAAATTAAATGGAAAGATGGAACTACAACCAAAATGATTAACGGTGAAATAGTAACCAACAGATCTATAACGAACTAAAATATATATTAACCTATAAATTAATAATAACGCACATAATGAAAAACGACAAAGCAATTAACATTGAAGAAGAAATTAAACTAATAGCTAGTTACTACGAGTATGTAGAAAAATCAAGCACTGAAATCTATATTAAAGATTATATAGATCGCAAAGATGTAAGCTCATTTGGATACATGTTCTGGTGGGATGCAGAAGCTCAGACATGTGGCATTGAATACCAACATACACCTGGTGGTAACGAGCACGATGATCCTTGTGTAACCGCACTTGACTTCATGTCATATATTAGCGATAACACTTAGTAAATATGAGAAATAATAAAACATATAACCATGTTAGCAGAAGCTCAGGCGTGTGGCATTGGTGGAATCAACTAACTATAGATCAACGAGAACAAATAGTCTCTACATCGAAAGAACTAAATCGTGTACCATTAACCATTAGTGACCTTGAGTTGCTATACACGGAACACTTTAACTATTTAAAAAATCAAGAATCATGAAAAAAGTAATTGAACCAACACCGTTTGAGAAAGACTGGGCTAAACCTTTAATGATAAATGGTAAGCAATCTAATAGAGGGTACTACAATCTATGCTGTCTTGTATGTGAGCTAAGTATATATGTACATACAGGTATGAAGCCTAACGCTCATTGGAAAATAGGTGATGTAAAAAAATACTTTGGAATCAAAGGTAATAAACACGACATACTTAAAAGACTTAAAGAATTTAAAGACGGTATTATAACATTAGATATAGATAATAAATTGATAACAGTAAAACATGAGTACAAGTAATTGTTGTGGAGCTGAAGCTAGCTACCTAAGTGACGAACTATGCGGTGAATGCCTAGAGCACGCTGTATTTGATGACGAGTACGAAGATATGGGTGAGACCTGTAGGAACGGAAAAGAATGGAGTAAATGTAAATGTTGTTAACAAGATATGAAACACTCAATAAAAATAGAACTAACAAGATACGTTTTAGACCTTGTTAACGAAGGTGTACTAACAAATGATAATACTGAAGAGTGGCACTTTCAGGCGTTTAACGAGGATTACTATATTATAGGGTACTTTGAATGTAATATGTGGCTTCAAAAGCATAACATAGATCCGTTTGAAGCGGTAAGTATTTGCCAACAATATGAAAGGGACAATTATGGTGACACATATGGTATTTACGATAATAGTGAAAACACTGTTAACATGTTAGTTTATATATACGGTGAAGAGCTCTTAAATGAGTTTCAAGCTGAAACAGTTGAAGAACTAAAGATGTTACTGTTGTTACTTGCAGATCTATAACGAAAGTGATTATATAATAACTTAAATTAAATAAATAAACATAATGGCAAATCTAAAATTTAACTCACCGACTTCATTTAAGAAAATTATAACTCTAAATGGTCAAAAGTTCGAGCATTTCGATCTATGTAAAATACCTAATAAGTTTGGTTGTAGATCCTATGGAGATGCTGATGGTATATATCAGTTCATTAACTATAAAGGTTTAACTTATTATCAAAAAGACTAATGAAAGTATCAGTTGATAATCTAAAATGTACACCGTTTACTTCAGAGGAATACAACAAAGTGCTATACACCAATAAAAAGAGCTACGCTAAATTTAGTAAACAAGCGTACAATAAAATCTGGAAATTCCATAAACAAGTATAAAATGAAAAATTACAAAAGCGCATTCACGTGGTCAGAAGACACAGTAGATTATTTCTTTAATCTAAGCAAGGAAATATCAGCAACTGAGTTAACTTACAAAGTTATGGATTTTGTTGAAGCAGACTGTATGACTGAAGAAGATGAGACATTCCAAGATCTATATGAAGATCTTATGCAAGTAATACTAACAAAAATTTATAATCAACTTAGTAACAAATAGAAATTATGAAAATAAAAGTAAATAAAAATCAGCAACAAATTAATCAAAGAACTCAAGTAGGTAATATCATTACAATAGCTAAACAAAAAGCAGAAAATGGTATTGAATACTTTAAATATCCTATACCAAGAAATATAGGCATTAGTGCACATGATTTGATACGTGCCGTTGAAGAAGAAACAGAAGGTTCTGTTTACGGAGGTACTAAATGTATCTCTGATGGAATGATCAGATTTTCAATAGACAGCTAATTATACGAATTACTAATAACTTAATAAAATTAAAAGAAATGACAACAACAGAATTCATTCAGCAAGTAATTGCAACCGACTACCAATTTGATCCTAAGTCTCCTGACTATTTAGGATTCATAAACATGGCAACATCCGACGATCCGGTGGCGGCAGTCCACCTCAACAACATCATTGATAACTCAACAGCGTTTGAAAATATTTTCAATGAGTTAGGTTTAACTATACAATCAGCACATGGTGATGAGCTTATAGTAGAAAATATAGATGCTATACATGAAAAATAATAGAAAAAATGTAATGGACTTCTTGAAAACAAGATTAAAATTTGTTAGAACTTCAGAACAATTTGATGGTACTCCAGGTGGTATATGGGTTAGCGCCGAAAATTGTGAAACATTAGACGGATTAGATATTTTCGATTACTATGCAGAAAGTTCTCTATATGAAATCGGTGTACTAAATAAATTCGTTAAAGAATTAGATAAATTAGGTTGGTACTGCGAGTATTATGATCCAGGAACAGTAATGATCTGGAAAGATTAAATGAAATTGTGTTAAGTTAAATAAATCTTTGGGAGGAGGTTAGAACCTTAACACATAACCCTAGCAACTTTTGACAATACACTGAACTCAGACAAGGGATGTGGTCATTATTTGTTGGGGTTTTAATAACACTTGCAGATTTATAACGTAGTAAATTATATATTAACTAAAATAAATAAAATAACAACATGAGTGAGGAATTTATAAGAGCAGCTTTACATATAATAGCTTATTTAATTATAGTACCAGTAGGGTTTGCTTTCTTCTATGGCGTTATGTATGTAGTATCACAATTAATATCTTTAATAACATGAAATTTAAAAGACTAGATCATGAGAGCATGATAAATGGAACATCGTATCATGGTGTTTCTATAGAAGCAACATTAAGTGAGCTTTATGCAGAACTTGGTGAACCAGATTACGAAGGACCACCTGATGAAAAAGTTCAGTACGAATGGTTATTTCAATTTGAAAACGGCGATATATTTACATTATATTGTTGGAAAGAATATGGATGGATTAAGAAAAAAGAATTAATAAACTGGCATATAGGCGGTAAAAATAAAGAGATAACAAAAACAGCTAAAATAGCATTAACACAAAAATTATTTTAAATTGGAAGAATTACTTAAAGAAATACGAGAAAAACAAACAGAATTAGATTCTCTATATTCAACACTAAACAGAACAGTTGTAACAGAAAACGCTGATAGAAATGGAATTAACACACAAAGACTTGCTAAAGCAATGTCTAGTATGAAGACCGTTTGTGAAACAACTAAGATTGCCACGGTGTCTGAAGTTATATCTAAAAAACGTGGTGCTGATTTAGTGATGCTTAGACGATGCTTATCTTATATATTCTACGTTGATTACGGTATTACCTTCCCTAAGGTTGGGCGTATACTAAACAGAGATCACGCTACAGTTATATACCATGTTAATACAATGAAAGACGCTATATTTTTATTTCAAAAAAGAAATATTGATCCTAGTTCATTAGTTGAAACATTAAACATTGTAAGAGAAATAGTAGGATTAAATAAAATAACTAATGTTTGAAAGGATCGAGGGCAAAAGTCATGATAAAGATTACCTAATTATGGTACCAAGTGAGATATTTGGTATTGAACACGGTTTTTGGGAGCTATACGATTCAGATACTGAAGGATCAATATATTATGCTTGTGGTAAACTAATATTTGAAGACGGTGAACTAATTGATTATGACGGATGCGAATGCTTGCCATATGAAATAACAATGGCATTAGCTAGATCAAGAAGAATAAATTTATAATACTGCTCTTGCAGATCTATAACGTACTAATATATATAATAATTAAAATTAAATAACAATGACAATAGTTGAATCTAAAGAGTTGCTTATTCATTTTGGGTGTACTGAAGTTACATCTGATATACAGAAAAAAAATGGCACAGAAATATGGGAATTACCTTTAAAAAATAAGTGGGGTTATAAACCAAAGTTTGGTATTTATAAGTCTGGCTACGTTAGAGTGCTAATAAGCCATAAAAACGTTAATGCTTACCAAATAAATCCTTGTATTAAATCTTTTTTCGGTTGGATAGATAAATATCTTAAAGTACATAGACGTGAATGCAAGCAAAGAGTTCTTATAGATTACCGTCATCTTAGATATGAATACTTAGTAACTTATATATTAAAAAATTATGACAAATACTTACAAAGGCAAAACTGAAATTGAGATGCTATACATGCTACACGACATGTATACCTTAATAGATGAAGAACCTAACGATGCAGAGCTTGGTAAAAAAATAAGAAGTTTAATATTAAAATTTAATGAACAACAATGGATGGAATAGCTGCAAAATGGGAACATCTTGATAAATATCAATTAATGAAAGTTATATCTTTTTACGAGAAAATCAATGGCTATGAAGTAACAGAGTTTTATCCATCATGGTATAAAAACAACTACACATCAGAAGATGTTGTTGAATTTTTTGAAAATAGATATAGTTCAATAAATATATTAGAAGATTTTTTTAATGAATGGAGAAAATAATATAAGATGTAGAATTTGTAATACATTGATACCAAGTGGTATATCTACAAAGCATATATGCTATCAGTGTCTTACAGATATAAAACGTAGTAAAATATATAAAAATCAAATAAATACAAATAAAAATGAGTTTACTTAAAGAGTTAGAAGATTTAGTTGAAAAACACAAAAACACAAAAGAGTTAGAAGATTTAGTTGAAAAATACAAAAACACGCAAGAAGAATTATTTACATTTTCAGAAGTCAAATCTATAGTTGAAAATACTTTATCAAATATAGATGCTTCAGATTTTAATGTTAATGACTTAATGGAATTAAGTTTTAATTTTGATTATGATAATAGAATAACCATTGAAATAGACTCTATTGTTTTTGTTTGTGAAATATTAGAAGAAATACAAGATGTCATTGAAAAATCATTAATATACTGTGCGGAGCAACGAAAATAATAATAACTATGAATATTAGAAAATACAAGCATATTTATTTTATAGAATTATATATTGCTCAATTAGAGTGTGAGATATTAAACTCACTTATTAAACAACAAAGTATTGAGTATAATAACATAGTATTATTAATAAAATACAGAAGAAAACTTAAATTACTTAAGTTCTAAATATTGATTTTAACGACCACTCTTTTTCAATTTTATTGTATATACATAAATTGATTTAGATGTCGTTAAATGTCATCTAAACGCATCGTATAACAATTTATTTAACATTATATATATATGAAACGAAATTTATCTGGAATATTTTTTAGATCTGGATCTGATAATATAGTTTTTGAAGAACTAAGTACTAAAGAAAAGAAAATAATACTAAGTAATAAATCAAGAGAATGGATTGAAGATCTAGCCATTCAGTTATCTAATACAATTTCAAGAATCGGTGATGAACTTGACGTTGTAGTAGGTGATGATTATGAATCAATGTAAATAACCTTTATGAAATGTATTAATTTTGCATTTAATCACACAAATATTTTTTTATTAAAAAAAATAGGCTATTCATGATTTTATCAAAACTGTGACAATAGGCCTTAAGATATATATAATAAGGGGCTAATGTCACAAAATCGAAATACTGAATGGTTAAATAGACGACGCATTATATATGTTGGTTATCCTTGGACAGATAAACCTAGTGATTTTTATAACTGGGGTTGGTATTACGAGGATGGTACTTATCAATGTTACGAGTTATTCAGAACAAAAGCTATGATTAACTCTATCAAGAGTTTAAAATGGCATTTATTAGTTCTTAGGTTTTTAAATAAAGATATGCCTGAAGCTAATTGGTTTGAACTATGCTACTTTTTAATTGATAAGCATAATAACTTTGTATCAATAAACGTACCAAGTAGTTTATTGCTTAAGTTTGCAACAGAGATTTATAATGAAGAATTTAAGTTAGCACCAAAGAATAGACTGCGTAAGGTTATATTTAAAATAGGTTGTGGTTTAACTGTTGATGAGAAATTAAAAATTGTTGGTAAGCTAATAGGTAGGTCCAAAAGTATTGAAAAAGATGACATATACCAATGTATGTTAGAAATAAATAACAATGCTGAAAGAATTACTATAAGTAAAATAGCTAAGCTATTGAGTTGTACTTCTCGAACGATCCATAGAAATATGGGTGATGAATTAAAACAAGAGAAAACAATTTTAAACAATGGTTTATGAAAAATTACAGCTTAAAGAACTACACTATATATAAAAAAGATGTTAAGTGCAACCAACCTGATGGAAAGTTTTGGGATGAATATACTAGAGAGGAACTTATAATTAAGTTTTTACCATTAGTTGAAAACATAGCAAGAGGATTTTCAATGGCAGATCAGACATCTGGTATTATAAATATAGAAGACGCAATACAAGAAGGATCTATTGGTCTAATAAAGGCAGTAGATAAATGGGATATAGATTTTGCATTGTCAAAAGAAGATACTGAAAAAAGTATAAAAAGCTTTTTCTCAAAAAGAATAAAAGGCGCAATACGAAGAGCTATAGATATAAATAGAGCTGGTATGAGAATACCTGAACATAAAATAAACGAAATACGAAATGCCGGTGAGAGCGACGAAGAAAAAGTAAGAATGTTTTTTAATTCTATATTTAAAAGTATAGACGATGACGTTAGTAATAACGTGTACTATAATATTCCAGATTCAAATAAAGAATATCGAGTTGATATGTTGAACTCATTTATACTAAGTATAATGAAAACAGCATTGTCACACGATGAATATGAGGTACTAAGATTAGGTTATGGATTAGACTGTGATAAGCATAAAGCAAAAAAGATAGCTAAGTTGATTGGTATTAATGGCACTAGTGCCCATGTGAAAATTTCACAGATCAAAAAACAAGCTATAGACTCTTTATCAAAAAAAATAAAATTATCGCAAGTGGTTGATTTCCTATGATTTAAATATTATATTTGTATTAATTAAATAAAATCAAATGGCAGTAACAAAAAAAGAAACTGTTGAAGAGCCTAAATCTTTAAATGAGATATTAAGCTTTATTCAATCTAATTTCAAAACAGAAAAAGGTAGATTTAATAGCTTTGGTAAATATAAGTATCGCTCCGCAGAGGATATTTTAGAAGCTATCAAACCTTATCTAACTAAGTTTAATGTAACGATTCGTATTAATGAAGAGATAGTTTCATTTGATACGGTTCCGATTGTTCTATCAACAGCAACAATTAGTAATGGCACAGATGCTATACATGCAACAGCTTTAGTTGGAGTTGATTTAGCTCAAAAAGGTATGCAAACTCCTCAAGCATTTGGCTCGGCCTCTTCTTATGGAAAGAAATACTCTTTAGGTAATTTACTTTTAATTGATGACACTCAAGATAGTGACGCAACTAATTCTCATGGCAAAGGTTCATCAGAACATAAACCAAAGTTAGATGGCGCAGCTTTAGAGAAAGCAAAAGAGTATATAAAAGGTGGTGGTAATATTGATGCGATTACAGCTAAGTATGAAGTTAGTCCTGTAGTACTTAGTCAACTTCGTTAATAATGGATGAAAAAAAAATAATAGAAAAACTTCGTGAAGACGAACACTATTATGGTGAGTTTGGTCAACAGTTTTTAAGTAACTCTGACATTAGCACATTATTAACTAATCCATTAGCTTTACGTGGTCCAAGAGAAATGGTTTCAGCTTTTTTAGTTGGTGGTTATTTCCACACAGCAATACTAGAACCTGGTAAGCTTAAAAAGTATAAAATCATTGAATCAAGTACTCGTAATACTAATAAGTATAAAGAGTTATCTGGTGGTGAGCTATGTTTATTACAGCATGAAGTTGACGTAATAGATAAAATGATAGACAAGGTTATGAATAACAATGTCTGTATGGATTTAATACGTAATGCGGATGTTACATATGAACAACCTGGTATAGTTGATCTACACGGCCAAAAATGGAAAGGTAAAGCTGATGTTATTAACCACGATGAAAAGTTAATAATTGATCTTAAAACAACTGGTGACCTTGAAGGGTTTAAGTGGTCAGCTAATAAATACAACTATGATTCACAAGCATATATCTATAGTAAGATATTTGGTTATGAGTTTGTATTTATAGCTATAGATAAGAAGACGCATCAAATAGGTGTGTTTGATTGCTCTGCTCAATTTTTAGAGAGGGGCGCGGAAAAAGTTGAAAAGGCTAGTGAAGTATATGATTTATTTTATAATACAGATACTTTCGATCCAAATCAATACTTTATTAATAAAACATTATAAAAAAGAAAAACAAATAAATATTAAATTATGGCAGGAATAGTAAATGCAAGTATCAATCTAAGTGAGATACCAAAAGACAAAATCATTAAAGGTAAAAAGGGAGAGTATCTTCCTATAACAATTACAATCAATGATGACTTTGATAAGTTTGGTAATCAAGGTCCTATTACAGTTGCTCAATCGAAAGAAGAAAGAGAAGATAAAGAACCTAAAGTATATCTAGGTAATGTAAAAGTAGCTTGGACAAATGGTAATTTCCCTGATAAAGCTCCTTACGAAGGAGATGGTAAACCACTTCAAATGGATAAAGCACCTCAAGCAAGTGCAAATCCAGACGATCTACCGTTTTAGATTTGAATTTTTAACTTAAATATAAGCCTCGCAAATTGCGGGGCTTTTTTAACCGAATAACTTTGACAATGAATAAGGATGAAATAAAAGGTTTTAAGATTGATAAGTTCAATCAACATGGTCTTGAAGAAGGATCAAAACAAGGTACGTGTCCACTTTGTTCTGAAGATAGGAAAGGTGCACATAAAAAATTAAAATGTGCTAGTTATAATTGGGAAATAGGTATTGGTACGTGCCATAATTGTAATACAACATTTCAAATGCATACTTATCAACGTAAGGGTGCTAGTGAAAAAACTTATGTAAGACCTGGTTTAGACACAATAATGGAGATAAGCTCTACCAAAGTTGAGGATTGGTTTAAAATCAGAGGTATATCAAAAAATACTCTAAAAGAACTTCAGGTAAGTGAAGGCATGGAATGGATGCCTCAAACTGGTAGATCAGAAAACACTATAAGGTTTAATTACTGGATGGGTGATCAGTTGATAAACATTAAATACAGAGATGGAGCTAAGAACTTTAAATTATTTAAAGGAGCTGAAAAAATATTCTACAATATAAATAGCATTGTAGGTTACGATTCAGTAATTATTGTTGAAGGTGAAATGGATGTATTAGCTTTTCACGAAGCTGGTATTAAAAATGTTATATCAGTACCTAACGGTGCAACTCTTACATCTAATAACTTAGAATATTTAGATAATTGTATTGACTACTTAGATGATAAGAAAATTATACTAGCTGTAGATACAGATGAAGCTGGTCAAGCTTTAAAACAAGAGTTTATACGAAGGCTTGGAGCTGAGATATGCTTCACGATTGATTTTAAAGACTGTAAGGACGCGAATGAATATTTGATTAAGTATGGCAGCGAAGAGTTAAAAAAGGTCTTAGATTCATCTAGAGCGGTTCCATTAGAGAATGTAACAACACTTAATGATATAGAAGGCGAATTAATTGATTTTGTTGAAAATGGTTTTAAACCAGGTTATCAAGTTGGATTAGAGAATTTTGATAATATATTTTCAACATATACTAAGCAGTTCATAGCTGTAACTGGTATACCTAGTTCTGGTAAGTCAGATTTTGTTGATCAAATGGTTGTTGGTTACAACAATAATTACCAATGGAAAACAGCGTTTGCTTCTCCTGAAAATCAACCAACGTACTTACACGCTCATAAGTTGATGCGTAAGGTATGGGGTGAAATGCCTACGAAAGAAGACATTGGAAGTGCTCGTTGGAATTATGTAAAAGAGCATGTTAATGATAACTTCTACTTTATTGATATGGATAAGTATACACTTGATTCTGTATTACGTAAAGGTGCTGAGCTGGTTAAACGTAAAGGTATTAAATGTCTCGTTATAGATCCTTTTAATAAAGTTCGTGATACTGGTGGTAGTGAATCTGGTGATGTTAATGTTTACACGCTTGAATATTTAAGTAAGATTGAAATATTTGCTAAAAAGTATGATGTACTAGTTATAGTTGTAGCACATCCAACAAAGATGTACAAAGACAAAGATGGTAAGATGGATGAACCTACGATGTATAATATTAAGGGTGGAGGCGAATGGTACGATGCTAGTTATCACGGTTTATTAGTTCATAGGAATTACGAAGATCAAACAGTTAAAGTTAAAGTATTAAAAATTAAATTTCAAAACCTTGGTGAAAATGGTGCTGAATGTCATTTCAAATGGGATCCAAGATCTGGTGGCTTTGTACCATACGAAATACAAGATGTATCAGGTGAAAAAATGCCATGGGAAAAATAATATAATTATGATAAATATTAAAGTAGTAAATAAGAAAGATATATACGCTATAATTAAGGTTATAGACTCTAAGTTAAATGATGAATTTAGTTTATGTATATCTAAAGATGAGTATGATCAATTAAAAAATTGGCAATGGGATTAATGGGTTCTTATTATGCTTCAAACAGAGAGATGGATGCGTCTGAATGGTGTATACGTAATAAGATATTTGTTTCTCCTATTAGTGATAAAAAGAATAATAATAAATGGTATTTAGAAATAGAATTAAACGGTAAAATAAACAGAAGTAAAGAGTCGTTTGGTAAAGTTGTTATATGGGAAAAACTTTACGAATACTACTTGTATTACTATAATAAATATAATGATTAATATGTATAATGTTTTTAAAGATGCTAACGAAGCATTCAACTACTTTTATGATTATATAAATAGACATGGTCATAATCATAGAGATACTAAACGCGTTGTAAATATTGGTATGCAAATACTTAATCCAACGCAGAATCTTATAACGAATAATAGTAGGAAATGGAAAAAAGAATACGCCGAAGCTGAATGGCAGTGGTATTTGTCTGGAGATAGAAATATATCTAAACTTGGTGATATATACGGTAAAGTACCAATCATATGGCAAAAAATGGCTGATGCTAATGGTAACGTTAATTCAAATTATGGATACCAATGGAATAGAAATAATCAACTACAGAATGTAATAGAGTTATTAAGAAAAGATCCTACAACTAGACAAGCTGTTATATCTATTTATGATGGTAAAGAAGCATCAAAATACGAGTTTGATACACCATGTACGTTGGGTATAACCTTTGACATACATGAAGGTAAATTAAACATGACTGTTATAATGCGTTCTAATGATCTATGGTATGGTTTCTGTAATGATCAATACTGTTTTTCAGAACTACAAAAATTAATAGCTAGAGAGCTTGCTATACAACCAGGATGGTATTACCATTTCGCAAACAACTTACATTTGTATAATAATAAACTAAATTTTTAATATGGAACAAGAAAAAGTTTACTACATCTATCACATACCAGGTAAAAAAATAGGTGCTACATCTAATTTAAAACAAAGGGTAGAAAAACAGCAGGGATATAAAGAAGGAGAGTATGAAATATTAGATCAGTCTACTGATGTTATTTACATATCAGAAAAAGAAATATCTTTACAAAAAATGTTTGGGTATAAGGTTGATGAGACGCCTTATAAAGAATTACAATTAAAAAACGTAAAAGAATTTAATATGAAAGTAAATATAACAGATCAGACAACTACTTTTCCATTTCCAATACATAAGCTTAAGGCTAAACTATTACAGCATATTGGTGCAGAGTGGCAACATCCAGAATTTGGTTCTTTTGTATTTAATCTATCATCAGTTGAATGGATCGTGTCTAACGCGATAACATCGCAATTCAGTACTGATCGTTGTTTTGTATATAATAAAGCCTTAGCTGATGCAATGAACGCGTCTATTGATGTCTCATTTGACAATGTTTTTGATTCAATTCGTTTGTGGGCTAAAGATCGAGGTATATATGAAAAGGGTGATGCAAAGACGCAATATATTAAACTTCTTGAAGAGGCTGGTGAATTAGCTCAAGCATTACTTAAAGACGATCAACCAGAGGTTAAAGATGCTATTGGTGATATGATAGTAGTGTTAACTAACCTAGCAGAGCTTCGAGGTCTATCTGTCGAAGACTGTATAGAATCTGCTTACGAGGTTATTGCAAAACGAACTGGTAAAATGGAAAACGGAACATTTAAAAAAGATACATTATAATATGACTAAAAAAACAATTGAATTTAGAGACCCAGTAGTAGAAAAAGTAGTTGATAATTTTGTAAAGCGTTCTGACGTTGGTTTTAAAAAGTATGGTCAAACACTTCACGATGAGCGTACTAGTAATGTTAAAGGCTTATTTGACTATGTAAACGATGTCCAAGAAGAGCTCATGGATGCAATACTATATTTACAAGCAGTAAAAGATGAATTAAAAGACATTAATTAAACATGGCAACAAAAAGAAACCCGTTTAAGAAGTACAGTAGAAAGAAAGGTCCAGTAACAGCAAGGAAAGTTGTATATGACGGTATTCAATTTTTATCTGGTCTGGAAAAGACAATGTATATTGCACTTAAGACAGCGGGTCTTTTTGAGAAATATGAACAAGAGTCATTTATACTTCTAGAGGGTTTTAAGTTCTCTAGTAGTGTAACAGAACGCCAAGCTAACGGCAAAGGTGATTATAAGGAAAGAGGTAATAATAAATTACAAAGTATAACATACAAACCTGATTTCACTGGAGTTGATTATATAATAGAGTGTAAGGGCAGAGCTAACGATTCATTTCCATTAAGGTGGAAAATGTTTAAGAAATGGTTGATAGATAATAACGATACAAGGTATATCTACAAGCCTCAGACCATAAAAGAAGTTGAGGAAACAGTTAAATTAATTTTAGAAAGAAAAAATAAATAATAATTATGGAATACGAAATAAGCTTTGGTTTATACCCTGGAATACTTTTAGGATTTAGATCATATAATGAAACACTTAAAATTACTCATGTTTTATATCTACCGTTCGTAGATGTGGCATTAACAATTTTCAAACAAGAGGAATAATGAAAGAGTCAACTTTAATACAAATGCAGAAAGAGATTAACTCTCTTAAAAGAATGGTTGAGTATTTATTTAATGAGTTAAACTCAGTTAAAGATTTAGCCGTTGGCGCATCTCAATTACTTAAGCTAATGCCAAATTACGATGAAGCTATAGAGCAGTTAAAGGTTAAAAATGAAGCACTTATCGCTAAACCTAAGTGAAAAACACTTAATAACGGTGAATTATACTTAAAAAGGCCAGTGAAATTAATCATTGGCCTTTTCTTTTTGCTATACACTATATCTATATCTTTCTATAAGAATACTCTCCTGGTATATTTTCTTTTGCTGGCTGACCAGTTTCTTCATTATATCCTTCGTTTTCTTCGAAATCAAATCCACCACTATCACTTGACGATCTATTTTCCTCACTCCTTATACCAAGCTGCCAAGCTTCAAAACCACCAAGCATAAAAACGCTTTGCCATAACTCATGTTGAGCTGATATCGCTGCCTCTATATTATTGAATTTACTTACAGCTCTGTCTAAAGGAATATTTGTTACTGCTGTGAAAACCTTTGCACTTGGTAGTATCCAATTACCAGTATCAAGATCATCAAATGCACCTCTTTCAGCAGCACTTGCTAATGCACGTAGTTTACTAACTTTAGAATCAATTGCTGGAGCTATATTACTTACCTCCCACACAGCATTAGTATATTTAGGTCTTTTCTTATGACTTTCTTTCCACCATTTAAACGCAACGTCTTTAGCCATCGCAGCAAACGCACCGTATATACCAATACCTCTCAATATACTGTTAAGCATAGAGTTTGCCATATCATATTGTTTTTCCTCTTCTTCTTCATCATCAGAATCTCCAAAAAGGAATTTAAACATAGCTGATTGAACATAGTTGAATATCACGTTTTGAACTACTGTGTAGTAAATTATTTTAGAGATATTTGTTTTAGTATCTCCTCTACCGTTTTTAAGATCAATAAATGCTTTTTTAGATAGTCTAGCATATTGCATTGGTGCGTTAGCAAATGCTAATATTAACCTACCAGTTCCAGTAGCTTGCTGCATACTAACTTTATCTGTTCTACTTGATTGCTGAGAGTCTTCTGATATAACTCTAAACTCTTCAAACGCCATTTCTTCAGCTTGCTCTGTAGTATAAACTTTATTTCCTTTAGCATCAACTTCTTTTTTTAATTTATCAACTAAGTTTCTATAAAACGTAGCACCACCGCTAGCTATTGCAAAACTATCAGCAAACTGTGTAGGAGCGTAACCTCTTTTTAACATTAAAGCCATTACAGATCTAAACTTGTCTTGTGGCTGTTGACCAGCTTCGGCAATCTCAGCTTCACTAACGTTTATTTTTAATCCCTTTCGTCTAGCAACTAAGTAACCAGAATTAAATAAATAGTAAAAATCTTTCCAGTATTGCTTTTGATTAGCAAACGCTTTAGCAGCCATAGCTGGGTTATTGTAAGACCAATTTATAAAGTTAATAGCTGATATAGTTTGTAATAAAGCAGATCTAGTATTTAAGAACATTATGGCCGCGGTTGAGCCATTTATATAATCCATTAATCTATTAACTTCATCATTTTTAAACTCATTATTTCTACCCTCTTTCATGGTCTTTAGCATTTCTTGAAGAGCTATAGAATAACCTTTACCATACAATGCTTGAAGTTTATTCATATTATCTTTACTAAATATAGCGTCTGCATTAACTTGCCACTCTTTTAGATACTTTTCTCTAGCTTCTTTTCTTAAGTAATTATACATATCATTATGTACACTACCATTCTTCCATCCTTTACTTGGTTTTGTATATGTACTGCTTTTAGTTATCTTCATAATAGCCTTAGCTAATTCTCTAAGAGAATCGTCATTATTTACTACGCGTAAATGGTCAGCCAAGTCTTTATCATTAAAACCAGGTATTTTATGACCGCCTTTATGAAACATCCAAGCTCTCATAGATTGCTCATTAGTTGAACCAGTTTTATTCTTTTTTGATAAATACTTTGGTCTAATAAGCATATCTTTCTTAATAGCTTTATAATCATTTGACATCTGAACAGTTAGAGCATCTATAGCGTTTTCACCTTTATTAAATTGATCAAATAAATTCCTCTTATAATACCTCATGGCCTCTTCTCCTTGCTTACCCTTTGGTAATGTCTTATATAACAGACCAACAAAGTCTTCAGCTGATGGTGGTATCCAAACATCAAGTCTACCCTTTTCGTTACCTAATACACTAGCCTGATCACCAGATATAATCTTATTAAATCGCATACCGGTTTTATGCTGTAGTATTAAATTAAAATCTTTACTAAGATTTTTACTATCGTAAGTCTTAATACTTGCTTTAACCATTTCATCTTGCTTGCTCTCAATCGCATTAAGCAAAGTATAATCTGACATTTTTTCAAATCCTTTTATACCAGCACTTTTAGCTATTTTTTTATTAGCTATTGCAACTTTGCCATCAATAGATTTAGATGCCATTAATGGAGATTTACCAGCAGCAATATTAGCTGCATAAACCATGTATTGTGGAGACTGTTGTAATTCAACTCTAACAGCTCTATTTGTTATTAATCTACCTACAAGCTCCATCATACCCTTAATGTTCTGCCCAACAGCTCCTCTTTGATTGTTATCAACAACGGTACCGTCTTCTTTCATACCTAAGTATAAAGCAACATCTTCAGCTGATAAACCTTTTTTCTTAGTATATTCGGGTATGCCCGCAGCTGTTTTAACCCTATCACTTTTATCATAAAGACCTTTAAGCAAATTGTAAGGTAGTCCAGTGGAAGTTCCAATTAACTCATCAGATATTGCTTGTGTATCAATACCCTTTGTAATACGTCTAGAACCACCCTCTGGTGTTGGAACTGTAGCAAATGGTAGTAGATCAAGTATTTTCTTAAAACCAATCTCTTTAAATGTTTTTTGAGCGTTAAGCATTTCAGTTGAATTAAGATTATCTTTCTTTTCAGTAATCTTATTAACCTTAACACCAAACATTAAAGCAGTGGAATTAACATCTAAATCTCTTAATTCAGCAAATGTTAATTTTTTTAAATCTAATTCAGCTAATCTCTCTCTTATATTACTAAGTACTTTGTCTTTTGTGTCATCATCCCAAGTATCAAGAATCCTTATTGGATCTATAAGTGTTAATGATTTAGCCTTCTTAATTAATTTTGATGGAGCCGCACCAGGACTTATGTCCTCTTCTTCAAAAGAAGTATCTTCTGCATCAGTTCTAAAAGCAGGATTAAATCTTTCTATGTTGTCAGTTATTTGTATTTGCTTACCCGATAAATCAGGAAACTCCTCTCTAATAACACCATTTATCTTTCTATTTATATATTTATTTATCCAAGCAGCTAATGGAACACCAGATTCTTTACTGTAACCTTTAATCAATCCTAATACAGAATCACTAGGTCTTCTTTCTGTTCCGTATAATGCTATTTGTATAATATCTGGTTTCTTCTCTTCAAACTGATCATTTAACCTGTATCCAGAAAAAGCATCACTAGTAGCTAATCTTCTTGATACTTCGTTTTCCCATAGATATGTAATCTCAGTAGCACCATCAACGCCTAATAAATCATATAAAGCATTAGCATGTTCAAATACATTATTTGCTGTAAGAGCTTCTATTTTAGCTTTAGCTTCTCTAATTGGTCTTGTTTGTCGCTTTTCTTCTTTGTATATTTTCTTAGCTACCTTTACAGTTTCATCAAGTTCTTTTTTATCTTCTTCAGGTAATTCACGCACATCACCTCTAGATCTTCTTAATCTCTCTTCATCAGCTTCTTGAGGTGTACCAGTAATACTTAATGCTTGTTTCTTTGATACTTTTTGGAAAGTTGATATATAGTTAAACAAGTCATCACCAGTCTCTATATGGTTGTAATCATTTGCCTCACCTATAAAAGATCTATTAAGAGCATTAACAGCTGTTTTAAGTTGATATAATTGAGTAAACTCATTTGAACTAATAACGTTAGTGGCAACCAAGTCATTTACTAATGTTATAAGTTCTTCGTTTTTTACATCTGTCTTATCATACAATGCTTTACGAGCTTGGAAGTAATTATATTCAGCTTCACTGATCTCGCCATTGTTTTTCTTTTGCTCAATTAAATCATTAAGACCTTGAACAGCAAGATCCATATTCTTTAATAAACCTTCATCTGTTATCTTAATACTTTTATTGTATGCATGAAGCAATTCATGTAGTGGACTTACAGCAGCAAACCTCGCCGCTAAGCTATTCGTGCCTTGAGAGTATATACTTTTTAATATATTGTCTTCAAATACTATAATACGGTTAGAGTTTGAATCAAAAATAGCATTACTACCCTCGTTATATTGATCTACTATATCTATAGTTTGACCAACTGACAAATCGTTAGCCTCGGCCCATCTAAGTATTTCTGCTTGTGCCTCATCTTCTTTTAAAAACTCAATCATTCCATTTTTAGTAGTCTTGTAGAGTTTTAAAACATCATATCTAGTATTGTTTTTATTCTTATTAACATAAACGTTTGACGCAGCAAGATTAGAATAATATTCAAACATAGAATGAGCGCGAGCAGATTCAGCTGGATTTATAGTATTCATTGCTTCAGCTTGCTTAATCTTCTTTTGCATAGTCTTAGAAGCAAACCTATTATGTAATTTATTTAATTCATTCCATTCTTCTTGAAGTTTGTTAGCGTATGCTATACCTGATTTAGATGTATCACCTGTAGATGCTTGCTCTTTGATCTCTCTGATCTTAGCTCTTTTCTTTCTAGCTAAATCAAGTATTTCTTTAAGATCATTGTTACCTGTTATTTTATCCTCCGCCATTATAGCGTTTATTTTAGAAACAGTGATAGCATCATTCATAACAGCAGAGCGTACTATTTGAACTTTTCTTTTCTTTAGATCTTTTATTTCTTCTTGACTTAATTTACCACCACGTATATCAGCTTCTATTTTTATTAATTCATTACGAAGATCTCTAACAGTTTTCTTTTCATCCAATGTCATAACCTCATCTCTAAGCATCGAATACATATTAGATGCTCTACCAGGTCCTTGTATTGCAACACTTGATATAAATACGTTAGCTAAGAAATCTTTATCAATTCCATCTAACATGCTTTTATCAGCATCGAATAAAGCTATATCAACAAAGTTATGTCCAATTTGAGTGCCTATTTCTTCAAGCTCTTCAATACCAACGTTATAAGACATACCAGCTCCTCCATATAATGTTTTCTTTAGTAAACCACCACCTCTAGTTGTAAACCTTTTTAAATTGTTAACGTAAGAAAGTGTACCAAACCTTTCTGCATACGAAGCTATACTACCATACATTAATGATGAAAAACCTTTCCTCATCATACCCGCATTCAATAAATTTGTTTGCTCGTTTATTTGCTTTTCAAGTTCTAGCCTTTCTGCTGGTGTAGTAGCATTTGCTAAAGACCCTTCAAGTATTGGTATTAATTTTTTAGCATTTCTCTGTGACATTTCAAGCTCTGCTAACTTTCCACCAGCTTCCATATTAAAGAACGCAGCTGTTGCTAGATTTCTACCAGCATTATTAAATGCTCTTTGAGCCATCATTCTACCAAACGTACCTGCACCAAGACTAGAAACACCTGATATACCACCAATTAAAGGCATTGACAAAACGGTAGCTATAGATGGTGAGTTGTTTGCGAGTACTTGACCTAAGTAATTTGCTTTTGTAACGTCAAGAGACATAACATCGTCAAGGGTGTAATCCCTAACAAAGTCTTCAGATAACTCTGTCGCTAGAGCTTCGTTGTAGTTTATCGCATCAGAGTATAAACTATCTATCTTAGGAGTTAAACCCGTTGGCGCTCTATCATTATCACCAATATCGTTAACATAATTAAGAACGTCGGCTGAAATTTTAAGTGCACCAGCTCCTAGCATAGCTCCTGAACCTAAAAATGATTTTTCCAATTGTAACAATGCTCTATCAATTGAACTATAGTTTTTATTAGTAGCATCAACAACAGCACTTAAATCATTTGTAGAACCAGCCATCTCACTTATTTGTAGAGACCTTTGTTTTATATCATCAGCTTGAGATTTAAAATTATCACTTAGTTCAAAAGCTTTTGAATCAGATAAAGAATTCTGTAATTGTACATATTCTTCATACATAGATTCATAAGATTGATCTACGTCTTTATATACCTGAATAGCTTTTATTATATCTTCATAAGCTTCAGCAGTGATTTGAGATTCATTACTTCCACCATAACGACTTTTACCTTTTCTATCACCACTAATCATTGGAAGAGCAGCCCATTCACTAGCTATTAGCTCAGCTAACTCATCGTATGTAATATCTCCAGAAAGATACTTATTACCTTTTCGTTTAACCCTTATACTCCAGTCAGCTAGCTTTTCTTGAACTTCTTCGTTAAACTTAACATCTTTAGATATACCAGTTCCTTTCAATGCCTCTAGCAAAGATTCATTCTTATATTGATAAATACCAATTGCTTTTCCACCATTATTTTTTTGCCAATCCATAGCTTGTTGGACTGTCATATCTGTGAATATTACTTTGTCATTAGTAGGATTACCATTGTATGCATTATAGTTATTGTTACCTTCTATTGCTCTAATCGTCTTTTTAAGAGAAGCAAATCTATCAATGTCATCATTTTTAGATACATCAGGTGAATCTACTGTACCAGTATTTTCATTGAAGTTATTTAAATTATAAACCAACTCGTTATATCTACTAAGATCTGAACCGTATTTTACATTGTAATCTTCAACAGATTTATTAAGATCTATTGCGTCTTGATTTAGTTCATTAAAATCGTTTTTAATTTTAACAGAAGTAGCTTTAATGTATTTTTCTTTTGTTTCTGTTGGAAGTTTATCTGTTAATCCTAGATCGTATAGTGTTAATGGCGATGGATTATAAGTTTGACCCATTAACTCTTTTTCACCGTAAAGCTTTGTACCAGTTAACCTGTAGTACTCTTGCTCATCTCTCAAACCATCTTGATGTTGAAGTTGAAGATCAGAGTCAATACCACCACTTTGAAACAAGTTTAATGCTTTTCTTTCTGATCTATCTAAATTAGCTTGATAAAACTCAGAAGTTTTACCTTTAACTTCTTTAACCGCTGCATCCACTTCATATGGAAACATTTCAGAAGCTAAAGCCATGTTTTCTTTATCTATAGTTCCTGTTTTTCTATATTGAGTATATAGATCATAAACTGATTCACCTAAAAACTCTTTTAATTGTTCTTCCGTTGGTGGTATTTTAGTTGGAACTGTTTTTGGTTCACCTCCAGATCTAATTGTTTCATATTCATATTCATACGGGAAATCAACTAAAGCATCATCTACCTTTTTATTGATGAAAGTCTTTACTACAGAAGGATCAGACTCGTTAATACTTTTTAACTTACTGTTGATCTCGTTGTTCTTCTCTTTACCAATAGCAAGTTCCTTTGCTTTATAAGTAGACGCTTCTTCTATTGTAGGTAATTCAGTTTCTACATCAATAGATTCTATGTAGCTAGCGTTTTTACCAAACTTAGATACATAATCTTCTACGGTTTTATACTTACCTTTTTTATAAGCATCTGAATTCTCAATCTCTTTAAATGTGTATAAGCTTCCGCTTATATCAACCATTTTCTCGCCAGGCTTTACCTGCGGCGTCAATTGTTTTTTTGATTCTATTGTAGGTGTTTCTAATGAAGCTTGTTCGTTCGACGGTGTTGTACTTGCTTCCACAGTTCCAACACCTTCTGACTTTCCCACTTGATCTACTGCAATTGAATCTTCTACTTTAATTGCATCGGTTGGTGGAACCCAAGTTTCTTCTACTGCAATTGAGTCTTCTACTTTAATTGCGTCAGTTGGTGGTACCCACCCATTATTGTTTTGTTCTGCCATAATATTATACTTTACTTAAGGATGAGTGTATATTTTACCATCTACTGCTAAAAACCTTTCACCTTGTTTACCTTTGCTCCATACTTCATCCCATTCCTCAGCGGGTATCATCGGTAAACCACTAGGACGTGCGTCAAATGCATTTGGATCTATAAAACCTACAGCTCTTTTAAGAGCATCCTTTAATTTTTCACCAACACCTTTTAGATCATTAATATCAACTACTTCTTCGTCTCCATTAGGGTATGTAAACGTTATTTCTTCAGTGTTTGATGTTCCAGTAGCTTCTATATTACCACCTTTTCCACCTTCATTTATTGGTTTAAATAAATATTCTAGTCCTGGATAGTTTTTAATTTTATCAACAACCCAAGCTTCTTTAGATCCAAATCCAGGAAAAGCCTCTGTACCATCTGAAAGCTTCATATCTTCGAAATCATTTTCATCTTTATCCTTCAACAAATCAAACTCGTCTATTAGAGCAACTACTGTGTTATATGTTTTAGATGATTTAGCAGGAGGTGTTACGTTAGGTATTGATAAAGACACACTTATTTGACCTAGTATGGTATTTTGTGCCGCATCAATATCTTTTATACTTGCTATTCTTATATCGTAATCAGGTTGATCTCCTTTCTCCGGTTTATCTTTATAAAATTGCAGAACTTTTTGACCTAAATCATATTCTACATAGTTGTAATTACCAATAGACTCTATATTTTGCTTTGCCCAATCAGTCATTTGACCTTGGTCATTAATATCTACTTTACCACTTTTAATAGCATTAGCCCAAGTTTCCACTCTAGCTTTTTTATCAAGGTTTTCTTGCTCTTTAGCTGTTAGTTTATTTTCTGTGTCTGTATAAATCCTAGTAGGAGTTCCAGACTTTGTTTTTACTGGATTCATTAAAGCACCAGACTCTTCTAGTATTTTAGTTCTAATTAAACCCTCTATATTTTTAAATGTTTGTTCTGGAAAACCGTTGTAATCATCATTCTCAGTATTTTGTGGATCGTATTCAGGTACACCATCACCCATTTGAACTCTTTTACTAGCATCTCTGACGTACTTATTTAGCCTTGGGTTCCATACAATTGGATCATAGTAGTATTGACCTTCTTTGGTTTTATTTGCATACTGCTTAATCGCTGTTGCCGCAGATGATTGACCGTAATTAAGCATCATTGTAGTTTGTGCTTTAGCTTTTGGATTAACAGCTTGATCTAATTTCTGGTGATTTATAGCACTAACTGCGTAAGCCTGTTGAGTCATTGATTGCTTATCCTGTATAGTCTCAGTTTCTAATGGCGTCATATAGTCACTTGATATAGTACCATTACTAATAACACCACCGGTTTCTAATTCTTTCTTAGCAGATCCTACTGCAGCGTGATTTTTCATTGTTAACCCAAAATCGTTTGGATTACCATTAGCGTTATTAAGTATGCTAGTTAATTCAGCTGGGCGTATAGTGTAAGCATCTTTTTCACCTTGACCCATTTCCTTATTTATTCTTTCTACTTCAGAACCATATAATACAACGCCAATTTGTGGTATTCCATTATCATCATTAGTAACGTCGTATTTTACGTTGACACCTTCGAAATTTGGATCATCAACTTTAGTTAACAGATTAAAGTATGGATTAACATTATCTGGTAGATATTGATTTTCACCAGTACCTATAGTAGTGAATTCATCTTGAATATACTTTAATGCTACTAATTGCTCTGGAAATGTTTTTATAAAAGAAGAGGTATTTTTTAGATTCTGAACATCAGATTCATATGAATATAATAAATTACCGTCATCGTCAAATACCTCATATGGCTCAACTGACTGTTCTAAATTAGTCTTTGAAGTATAATGTGAGTCTACTATGCCAGATATAGCGTTATTTAAACTAGCTTGATCAATTTTACTGGTCTTAGCTATTTGTCCAGATAGATCAGCAGACGTTGCAGCTGCTAGTACGTCATTTGATACTCTTATAGAGTGGTTAGCTTTCTTACGAGCAAGAGATTCTTGAGCAAGTTTAGTAGTTAATGATAGTCCACTGCCAGTATCACTAGTACCACCTGGTTTTTTAAAATCAAGAGGATTAAGCGTTGTCTGTAGTTGTGTAGGATTTCTATAGCCCATGTTTTATTTTATTATTAAGCGTAGTAACCGCCACCAGCAAAGCCGGATGTTATTTCAGATGTTGCTTCATTAATCCCTTGTTCTTTTTGCAACTTAGCATCATACTCCATTTGAGCATATCTACCTTCCATTCCAGCTTCGTAATCAAGATCTGCATTTGTTCTTGCTTCTTCAGCTCCAAACGTAAACTCTAAAGCCGCAGCCTCTGCTGTTTGTACTCTTTGTTTTTCAGCTACTTGTTGTTCTTGTAGTCTTTGTTCTCCTTGTGCTGATAATTTCTGGTTATTAACCTCTTGCTGTTCAATAGTAGCAGATACGCCTTTTTTACTTTGCAATGCTGCTTGAGCTAAAGCTGTTGCACCACCTGCACCGCCACCAGTTGCTCTTATTGTATCAAGCGTATTAGCTAACGCAATATCAGTTTGTTCCATCTGTATTTCTGCCGCTTGAGTTGCTACAGATAGATTAGCAAATGGATTAGTTAAGTTACCGCTTAGGTCTTCAATAGGTTCTGATAAATCTGGTATATCAAATCTATTATCTTTAAGAGTTTGAATCTCTGTCTCGTGAGCTGTTCTTTCGGCTCCATATTCTTTTTGCCTTTTATTAGCTTGATATATCTGAACACCACTATTTATAGCGTCAGCACCAAGTGCTAGCCAATTCATTGCCATATTTACCTATATTTTAATTTAACGAAAGTACATGATTACCTGATACAGCGAATATACTTTTAAGACCACCAAGATCCGTAGTATTATCAGTCTGCATAGTAACAGTAACATAGTAACCTTTAATACCTGACATTTGTTCTCCAAAAACAACCTCTCCAGGTCTAGTGATAGTATCATTGATAATATCACACATATATTTATTTTCTTTTCTATTGAAACCAGCTCTATAAGTTATGCCGTTTTCAATGTATTGTCCCTCTTCATAGCTATTAATAAAAATAGAAGTATCATTATATGATAAACCCGTATCTTGAACACCGTTAGGATCACTTAAAATATTCTGTACATTCCAACCGTTACTACCTTCATATCCTATAGTATTAAAAACTTTAGCATATTGAATCGTTGGATTAAAAGCAAACTGTATTGAAGAAGGATAAAGTATACCGTAAAACTCACTATAGTTTTTTCCTTTATCAATAGCATAATGTCTCCATATTTTATTTGTATAACAAGTAAAATAAACGTTATTAATAGTAGACATAAATGATGGCTCGTAATCCCAGAAACTAGTCCAAGCATTATTGTCATCATTAAATGTTAGCGTATTGTAAGTGCCTTCACTAGAGTCTTGTATCGATAACACATATTTATCAACATAGTCATCAAAACCACCAACTATCTTATCCTTTATATTTTTATAAAAAGTAACAGTTAATAAAGGTGGAACTGCTAATCCACCGCTTAGGTTGTAAAGTATTTTATTAAATACTATTCTTTTTTGTGTTGTTGATATGCTTGTTAAATTAGCTTCAACAAGTGTTATCTCTACATCGTTAGCACCTGTACCACCAATATCGCCACCATTAAGAGTTAATACATCTCCTGCGGAGTACAATATACTACCACTTGTAACTACAATAGCAGTGACAATGCCACCGGCAACTGTTACTGTAACTTCTGGATCAACTCCACCAGATAATGCTTTTTGACCATAAACACTTCTATTAGAATCTGGAACAACACCAATATACGTGCCATTAGCTAAACCAGTTGTATTACTAGTTATCTGTGCAGTTAAATCACCAGTTAAAGATCCTACATTTTGAATACTATGTATAACATCTCCTTGGTTTCCATATAGAGAGAATAGTAATGTCATACCAAGTTCTATATCGTCGACAGTGTCGACAATGTAGTCCGCAACAACCACAGAGTCAGTTGGAAATACACCAACATTCGTAGCTTCAGCATTACCAGTCTTCATTATCAAACCAATAGAAGATATAGTATCATTATCATTAATCTTTGATAACTCATCTCTAAAGAAATCATGCATACCATAATTACTTATTTCTGTGATACCATCTCTAGATAATCTTAAAACAACTCCTCTTGATCTATCTGTGAAGTATATCCTAAATCCTTTAAACGCAAATGACAATGGGTCTTCACTAATACCCCATTCACCAGAATAAGGAGTGATTTGACCTATAACATTATTTGACGATGTTAAAGAAGCATTACCAGCAGCAGTATACAATGCGTCTTTATCTATCAACGCTCTATGTACCTTGTCGTTTTGCCACACAATCAGGTTAGTATCGTATGTAAACATTTTTTGTATATCTCCATACCTTGGATCTAATTGTTTTTCAATCATGTCTCCAGTGGAAAACACATTTGTTTCGTTAAATCCAGTAAGAGAGTTATATATACCAGAATATATTATACCACTTCCAACTTGCTTTTCTGTATCATCAGTCTCTGTTATATATGCTCTAACTCCTAGATCAACTTGCGTATTGTTATATCCTCCTCTTATTCTAGACTCTTCAACATACCAACCAAAATTAACGTACGCAGGGTCAGCTGTTAATGGGAATGCTGGATAACCATATGGATTCCAAGATAAAGCAGGCCATACAGCTTTGCCTTGAAAACCAAGGCCATTGTCTTCAACAACCCTCTTTACGGCAAAAGAATTAAAGTAAGTTACTTCTCTAGTTATAGCCATATTAATCTGTTCTTTTTAATGTAAAATCTACTCTAGCTGTAGTGTTTAACGAACCAGTACCGCCACTAGCATCCTTTAGTCTTAGGTTTACTCTAAAATCAGTATCTGTTCTAGCAAAATAATTATTATACAAATCAGCTGAGTTTGTAGCGTTAGTATTTACACATACAAAGCTATCATCATATTGTAGTGTTTCGGCTATGTTAGTATATGTTTGAAACGCTGTATTTGCTATTCTTAAGTATTCGCTTATAGGTGTACCACTTTGATAATTAGCATAAGTGCCAATATGCGGCCAGTAGAATAGTACAGACGTTATCTCCCATATTAAACCAAGTTTCTTATAAGTTGTAGTTGGTATTGCACTACCATTTTGACCATCTAAATATATAATATCGTTCCATTGACCAACTGGTGTTGGAACTTCATTTTTGTTACCAGCATTAAAAGGTGATGAACCGGTAAATGTAGGTTCGATATTATCTAAAAGGTTTGGATAATCTATTATAAAGCTACTTGTATAATTAACTCCACTATTTGTATTTGTAAAGCTAAAAGTAAACTTATAGTTATCCGAATAATTACTACCTGATGTATATGTAAAGTAAGAATTACTAGCTATTTTTACTTTGAACTTAAACGTTCCAGAGTCTTGCTCTAGTACGAATTTATTTGTCACATCAGCGTTTACACCATTTTTAACTGATAATAGTTGACCAACTAAAGAAGCACTTGCTAAACTAACTCCTTCTGTATTAACAACATCAAACCAAGCAGGTGTAACATCACTAGATGGTATAGCGTCTTCTTTTAGTTCGAAACTCCAATCAGATATACTTGCAGGTTGAAATTCACTAGCACTATTTAGTATATATGTATTTAAATCAGATATTAATCCAGATGTACTTGTTTCGTAAAAAATATCTATTTCAGAGTAGAAAGGTGCTGTTTCATAAACATTGAGTCTAGTTGTATTATATGTAACATTAGTTCCAGAGCCACCAGTTGCACCTATACTTTTTCTTGTAGATACTTGACCTATAAATGGATTAGCACCTTTTATTTCAGCGCCATAACCAGTAGCTCCGCTTGGCCCAGTTGGTATGCTGTAAAACGGCGAAACATCATATGGATCACCGCTTTCTGTTGTACCTAATCCTATGTCATCCCTAACGCCTATTTTAACTAACTTGTCTGGTATCGAATCTGGAAAATATTGAATATTACTACTACGTGTAGTTGAGTAGTTTGTATTATGTACTCTACCATAAAGATCTACTGAACTAGAGTATGTTATATCTTGAGCACCAACTTCTCTCAAATCTCTAGGTGCTTTGTTTATATTATCACTAAATAATGTAACATGAGCAACTTCATCGCTAGTTGTTGGTGTTGTTGCTGGAAAATTATTTAATATTGTAGGTAAGAATATGTTATAGTAATCCTGCTCCTTTTGTTGTACAACTACTTTATAACTATACCAACCAAGTGGATTAGTCGCTGAATATAATCCAACATACCCACTTTCGCTTATCTCACTAGGTATAATATTATTCCAAACTATTTTAATAGAGTCACCAAACCAAGTATCTGTAGATGTTATGAAATCAGTTGTAGATGTTCTATATGGGTTATATACAATAGAATTATCAGAAGTTATCACATCTGACTGTCTACCAAACTTATCACATAAAACAACGCCAACTTTGTAAGAACGGTTTTGCTTTAAGGAATGATTAGGGTATTGTAATTCGTTTATAGAATTTGATACACCAAAGTCTTCCTTATTACCAGATAATACATTGTAGTTTAATCTACTAGGTCTTGAACTTCTAGCAATGTAGTTTCCATACATTACTCTATTGCCAGATATTTCTTGCGCCTTTGCTCTTAGTGGTGCTTTATCAGATGCTCTTGATACTTCTTTATCAGGTAATACTCTTACAGGTGAGCTTCCGTTATATTGATACAAGTATTGATACTCATTTGTTTGCCCGGCTAGTTCATCTTTTGTTATTGTGTCTAATACTTTTATAGATATACCGTCTGATTCTTTATATAAAATGTCAATGTCTGTTACTTTTAACTCACTATATAAATTAGCTGGAGTTAATACACCCTCAGGTAGATCTATTACTAACTGAGTGCAATTAACCTTGTTTTCAAAGAAAGCTATTATAGTACTTTTTATAGCTTTATTCTCATCACTTCCATCAGTGGTTACATCTGTTGGAAATGTCTCATCTATAAAGTAGCCATCTTGTTTGGGTATAAACACATGTTGAGTAAATGGTGCTATCACAGAGTACTCTCCATCGTCATACTTAAACCTATAGCTTAATCTAATAAACTTATCAGAAAGAAAATCAGAATCACCATCGTAGCTGGCATTGTAATCTGGATTAGCTCCTACTACTATAGTGTCACCAATACTTATACTAACAATTGATGATCCATTGTTCTTAAGAGCTAAATTAGCTGAACCAGCGTATGCAGGCTGAACTATAACATTATTAGATACATCTATATTATTAGCTGTTATTTGAGCTCCTTTCCAATTAGAATTTATACCAGTAGTGATAAAAACAGTACCACCACCACCAGGCGTTAAAGTTAAATTAGCAGCAGCGGTAGCCGTTACAGATGCTGGTAATGTTTCAGAAACACAATCCTTCATTGTAGGTTCGTGTTTCATGTTCTCCATTAATATAGTTACAACTACATCATTTATAGAACCACCTAGATCTGTTCCAGCAATAGTTATTGTATCACCTATACTATAATTAGAACCAACGCCGGTTACCTTAACCTCAGTAACAGCATTAGCAATAACTTCAACTGTAAAAGAAGCGGAAACACCTGAGCCACTTGTAGCGGATGGTGATATGCTAGTATAAGTACCTGTTGTTAAATTATTCTGGTTAGTTGTTATTAGTAGTTCTGAGTTTATCAATAAATCACCATCTCCAGTAAGCTTAGCAACCTTAGCTGGTTTAAATGGATAATACTTAGCTACAGATATATGTTCTTCTTTGAAATAATAACTTGGATTAGCTTTAGCTGTTTTAATATTTATTTTCCTAGGTTGGTTTCTATCATCAGATATAAAAAGCAAATCTTCTAAAACATGCATATTAATAACCTGCTTGGTTTTACTGAAGTTTAAAAAACTACCAGTAACTAATATATAACTAGCATCTTCGTTATTATCATACATGCATATATAGTGCGACGAGCTAGTTGAAGCAAAGTTAGATATACCATCCGAGGATGTATCGTTCCAATTAGTTAAGCATGCTATTATTCTATCATTAGCAGAATCAATACACATACCTGTTATTTCTAAACTATCATCAGATAGACCAAAATTAGTTAGCAGTGTATTACCATTAACATTCTCAGCTAAACCTGAATTACCACCAATTGAATCGTTAATAGATATATTTCTAGCATCTATATACTCATTAGTCTGTAGTAACCTAGGGTTTACGTCTTTATTCATCTTCCCTTTAAGGAAGACATTTCTAACTTCTGGCATGTTTTAGTGTTTAATCCATTTAGATTTCCCTCTCATTATTCTAGTAAGTTCTGCTATACCTATTGGCGATAATCTTATTTTAGCATTACGTAGTTTAGCTGATCTATCTTTTTTCAATCTTTGTACAACATACTCAGGCTGTCCAGATCGCGTCGAAATTATCATATATAATATATGCGCATACATGGCTTCTTCGGCCATCTTAGGCACACGTGTGTCTTCGTCGTAAGCTAATCCATCAGTAACGTATTCTGTAACGATGTTAGCTTGAGCTAAATCATTTGAGAAGTTGAAGCAATTAGTTCTTTTATTGATTGTAAACCAACCATTTTGTTGCATGAACTCAGGGCTACCACCGTATCTCTCTCCTCTATTAATTTGATTATAACCCCAGTAGTTATAGTCTGGACTTATATCGTTAAATATACCCGTTACGCTACTTGGATTATTTTCTTTCCAATTTGTTTCAGTTCTAGAAGAATCTTCTATATTTTTTCCATAATCATCTTGTACAAACTGACCTGAGAGATCTTGTTGTGGAGTTGATGAAGGATTTACAGTTAGTTGATTTGCTTGGTATATAATATGCTTGATACCAGCTGAATCAGTATAAGATGTTTGAACGTGACTAACAAAGTCCTGTGGTAATGGAACACTTAAACTTGGTGATACAATGTATTCTAAAGATTTTATGCTATTTATAGTATCATAACTAAATTCCTGTAAACCTCTTTTGGCAAAGAACAATACATCTGTTCTCTTAACGTTTGGTACGAGTTTACCAGCGCCAACGTAAGCAATTAAGAAGTTAGTTACAATGTCATCTAATTTTATGTACTCATAACCACCATAATTATTCTGTGCCGCTGTTTCAAATAAAACAACTCTAACAAAATCTACTGTGCCGGTGTTATCAAGTGGAACAGGAACAGCGTTAGTGCCACTAACGATTATTTTTGTTGACCCTGTTTTAACCTCAGAGCTAACGGTTACCCATGTAACACCTAAGTCACTACTAGTTTGTAGATAGTAATTATTTGGGTATTCACCTGGTACAGTGTCTGTTAGGTCAGTATTAAACGTAGTTGTAAACTCACTTACAGGGCTAGCGGTTAGTGAAAATACTTTTTGACCAACGTAGTATTCCTCGTTAGTCTCGCTTATTAAACCTGTTCCTGGAATTTGCATCTATTATCTTTTTTCGTTTATTTCGTCTTGTTGTATTTGCTGCGTTGCGCCTTGAATTATCTGAGGATCACGTATGATTATTCCAAAGTACATTAATACTCTTAGTATAATATCCGTTTGCTCTGAAGTATGTAATTCAAAGTTAGTTGTACCGTATGTGCTGTTTGCATTAAAATCGCTAGACTGTAGCGTTATAACGGCTGGACTTGTTGATATTACTCCACCAGCAAAGTTTACTGTATCACCTACCGCGTAACCAGTTCCAGCTGTTGTGACTGTAACGGAGGCGTTTGTTGTAGATGTTACATCAACTGATAAAACTAATCCAGTACCAGAACCACTTGTGGTAATAACTGGCGCTGTGTATGTGCCTGGTATACCATCTGTTAAAGTTGTTAAACTAGATGTTAATGTACCTTCTCCTGTGTTTATTAGGTCAGCACCGTAAACTGTTGGATCGTTGATGAATTGACCAAGTGAACCTTTACTATATCCCCAACGAACATCATCTGGTTTTTTAAGGTAATCAACTCCTACTGATGATTGTATACTGCTAGGTGATACGTATAGTTTATCGTTTTCGTATAAACACGTTGGAAATTGCTTTGTAGAAGCTGTTAGTTTAGATCTTTGTATATTGTAAAATTCACCACGCTGTAGTCTTTGTAATTCTTTTATCATACTGTTATTACCAGTATAATGTGCTACGCCTAGCCTATAAAGATTTGCTGGTAAAGTGAAGTAAGGTGTTAGTGGTGTTGTAGCGTTATCGTATGTAGCGCTATCAAATCTTTTAAATTCGGCTAGCTTTTCATCTATGTTAGCTACACGGTCAGCATAGTCAGTATCTGTTTGTGGAACACGTACTAATTGGTTAAGATCTTCTACATAACCTTCGAATATTTCACGCTGAACAAGAGTACCAACTTTTGCCATTTCATCTGGCGTAGCTGAGCCTCTCTGCTCTTTATTCATTATTAGTAATACAGTTTTATAAACCTTATCAACGCTTACTGCCATTTTAGTATTTTGTTAATTATAGAGGTAGGTCACCAAATCGGTAACCTACCCTATAAAGTATAATCACATATTATGTAAGTTTCTTCTCAATAGAGGAGAATACTTCCATACCTTCATCTGTCTTAAAATATGCTGCCATTGCAGAATAAGGATGTTCATCAAAAGGAACGGTAATTAATTTTCTACCATTACTAGCCCATGTAAATGTACGTTGGTCTTGTGATAGCTTAATTATACCGACTTCAGTAGCTCTAATTGCTACATTTCTAAGTTGAACATTATCGTCATTAGCTAACGCTAAAAACAATCTTGCATCTCTTCGTGCTAACAGTAATAAGTCTCTTTTAATTTCCTTAGAGCTCATCTTATTAACCTTAGACCCAATCTCTACTCTCATTATAGCTTCTGCATAATCAATATCCATTTCTCTAGCTGCTGACATCGCTTCAAATTCCATATCAAGAATATCCATATCATCTTCAGCATTTTCAACTGGATCATGTTCTCTATATATCTTGTTTAAAAGTGGATGATATAAAGACATTAGTTTCTGTAATGCTTGTTTAGACTTTGGTACACTCATCGCGCCACCTTCAAAAACTATGTGTTCTAATGTCACTTGACCTACTTGGTCTTCAGCAAAAGGTGATTTTTGATTACTAGCATACCTAATTTCTTTTTGTTCGTTCGTATCCTCATTATAGTACAATAAAGATTTCCTAGTGGTGTGTCTACTAGGTAATGTATAACTAATAGGGCTTTTATCGCCAATTAAGTAATATGAACGATCTTTGACCTCCCATCCAGCCTCTGGGTCTTTACTATGAACTACAGTATCTTCAACTGGTGATTCATTAAAAGGTTCTGGTTGTTCTATAACCGTTTCTTTTTCTACTGCTTTAGTAGGCGCTGGCTTTGTTGTTGCACTTGTTCTTTTTTTCTCCATGATAAAATATAATAATAAATAAATAAATAGTTAAAACAACTTGAGGCCACAAGATTGCGACCTCAAGTTATTTATTAAAAAATAATAATTAAGCTGCCTTAAACAACACAAAGTTGTTAGCCGCTTGAGTAACCAAACAACGCTCTGACAAGAAGTTAACTTCCATATTGTCAAAACCATTAGTAGGTCGACCTCCAACAGATCCTACCAACCAAGTCTTAATTCTTCTGTCATCGGCTTCAGAAGCTCGGTAACGAGTATGTAAGAATGGTCTACGGATATTAGTTCCAAGCATTTGATCGTATACAGTGGTTGTTCCTGCTGGTATCAAGATACCTTCAATATCACCAATTGATCCACGAGTAGATGCATCATTTAAGTATTTCCAATCAGACTTGTAGAAATCATAAGAACCTCTACGGAAACCTGCAAAACCTAAGTTCAATGCCATTTCCTCGCTGTTTTCAAATACTCCGTAAGAACTACCACCTGAGTAAGCAGCGTTTACAATGCCTAACATATTATCAAACTCAAGAGTTAACTCTCTATTGTTGAACAACATATTCTCTTCAATAGCTCCTTCTTTGTCCAATCGCTTAAGGATTGCATCAAAATCAGCTATTCCAGTAGAACCTGCAAAGTTAGTAAATACGTTACCTCTTGATTCTACAGCAGAGAAAAGACCTTGTGTTCCTTCAATACCTGTAGTTGTCAAGTTGGCGTTAGAGTTCAACTCACCTTCTACAACTGTCATCTCAAGATAATCTTGGAATCGTAGACGAGTTTCACCTTCACCTTTCAAGTACCATAGGTAACCTGATGTTCCGCCTTCGTCAGTAACTTCAACCCAACCAATCTGAGCTGTATCAGAACCTGATACTTCATAGTGATCTTTAATGATTACTGGCTTATTGCTAAACTGAGTAAATGAAGGATATACAGATCCAGCCATTGTGTCAGTTCCTTTAGCAAATTCAGAGCCATATACGAATAGGTTAACTGGCGCGTCAGAAAATCCAGCAGCTGACATAGTAGCAGCTCCGTAAGGTTGAACTGTGATTGTTTGACCAGATACAGCGTTGACGTAACACTTCGCAGTGACAAGCCCTGTTGCTGCGTCAGCCACAACTACCGTTGCTCCAACACGAACTACGTTAATCAAATCAGTACCAAGTGTGATAGTAGAACCTCCCATCACGGCTACTCCAGTAAGATCAACCTCTTGGTTAGCCGTTGCGCTGTCTTTATAAGCTACATGCAAACGGTTTTGCTCAGACCAAACAACTTGATCAGAAGTCATAGGAAGTTCTGCTCCAACCATACGAAGGAATCCAGATACTGTACGATTACCATATCTCTCAGCTTCTGCTTCATAGATTTCTGGTAAGAATTGTTGCGAAAAGTCATTGCCTGCACCTGATGTGAAGTCAATCCAGTTCGCGTCGCTCAACGTTTTTCGCTGAGTAGGGATTAATGAATAATCCGCTGGTGTTAATGCCATAATTTTTGTTTTTTATGCGTTAAATACGTGTTTTAATTTTCAATTTAGAGCTGTCTACACCATCAACAACCTTTACTTTAAAACCACCAACCGTTAAACTCTCAGGTGAGTTCCTTTGTCCATCTTGAATGTTTTTTGATTTCTTTGCAACATCCTTAATAGCATCAGCCTTACCCTGTTCGTAAAAGTGGTTAGCAATAGTATCAGCGTTTGTTGCTGCATACAAGGCTTTGTGATAACCTTTCATGTCATTAACTTTTCCGTCTTTGTCAAGAAACTTTCTTAACACGTTGTTAATTTCAGATTGGTTCTCTGCGACTTTTTGTGGCTCTTTGATACCGTACCTAAATTTCTTTTCACCTAAATCGAAATCAAAACCTTTGAAATCTTCAGTGAACATTTTCTTGGTACGCTCTGAGAAACTTTTATTGTCTTTAAGCCTCTGCTCTTCGTTCTTACTATAGCGATCAAAGAATTCAACGGCTTTTTTCTGCTCGTTAGTGACTGTTGGCCTCGTTTTAATCTCCTTATAATACTCCGTTTTTAAAGTATCTAGAAATTTTCGAGCTTTCGCAATCTCTTCTTTCTTCGCTAATTTCTTTTTCTTAATATCACGAGACTCATCTAAATCTTCGTCGTATGAAAAATTCTCTTCAATTAAGAAATCGACCTCATCATTATCAAGATGTGATCTAGTCTTTTTATAATACTCCTTTAAAAGAGTATTTTCATCAATGTTAGTGTAGTCTGCGTTTAATCTAACGTAGTCCTCCACTGTTCCACCTGTATCCTTTATAAATTTTACTAAGCTGTCTACTCCCTCTGGTAGATGTTCTTTTTCAATATGCTCGTCAATTGGTTCATCAACTGGTTCATCAATTGTTTCTTCGACTGGCGTATCTACTAAATCGTCAGTTACCTCAACCATGATTGGTTCATCAACTGTTTTATCAACCGTTTCGTCAACTGTTTCATCAACTGGTTGTTCACTTAGTTCTTCTACAGGTATTACAGGTTTGTCAATAACCTTACCATCGTCATCAACCTCTTTTTCTTGAAATTTAGTAAGGTCTAGTTTAATGTCGCTCATAATAATATAATATATAATTAGTTAAAAAAATTCTACTTAGGTCCGAAAGCTTCTAACCCAAACCCTCCCAAAGTATCATTACCGCTTGATTCAAAGTTTTTCGGTAAAGAGTTATTTTTTCTTTGATCAATAAGCTCACTCTGTTGAGTAGCTTGGATTTTTGTTCTTCCATCTTTTCTATCTTCTTTAATTCTATCTGCTTCAGTTTTAGATTTAATTTCACCATTCTTTAATTGAAGGTTATAATTAAACTCTATACCCATCAATTCTTTCTTAACATTAGCTTGTTCGTACATCTCTTTTATTCTAAGCCCCGACGCTGCTGTTTCAATAGCAATCTTTTCCGCTGTTATAGCTTGTTGCTTTTGAAGTTCAGCCATAGCTGCTCTCTCAGATGCTTTAGCATTTTCTTCAGCCGTTAACTTAATCGTACTCTGTTGCTGCTCTCTCTCTCTTTCTATTCTTTTCTTTCTTTTTTGCTTTAAAGCTCTATTAGCTAACTTGATATTCTTTATCTCTCTAATATCTATAGTGTCTTCTAAATCAATACCACCAGCTTGCAAAGCTATCTGCATATCTTTTTCAAGTTGTGCCTTATCTTCTTCCTCTGGTTCTAAGCGCAAATATATACCAAAATCGTATAGGTGTAAATTTTTAACCTCGTTAAGTGTACCTACATTGTAAGCACTGATAGCCTTTTGTAACGACATGTTAGTTAATTGATACTCTATTGAATCAGATATTCTAAGAGAGATGTTCTCAGCCAGTTTAACGGTTACAAATAAACTAGCCTGTAATATGTGTCGCGTTGCAACATTAGATGCGTTAGCGGCTAACTTCTGTAATCCTACGAGCATATCTTCAGCTGGTTGACTACCGTCTCGAGCTTCATTTAGTCCTGTAGCATCTCTAATCATTTGTAAGTAATATTGATATGTACCTATTAATGACTGTATCTTTGCCTGCCCGCTTGAAGAATTTAACTCTTGAATAGGAACTTTACCTCTATTCATGTCACCTTCTTGCGTTAATGATCTACCTAATATACTACCTGTTTGGAAGTACATGTTTAATGCTTCTGCTGGGTTGTATATTGTACCATTACCTAGATCAACCTCAGCTAATCCATCTACATCAAGGAAAACACCATCAGGAACTAACTTAGATAAAACTTGTTGCATCTTGATATTTGTAATATCAATCATGTCAGCAAATCCAGTTACTCTCTTAACCGTTGAATCTATACTTCCTTTGTACATTCTAGGTGCACATATGGCATAATTCATATTAACCTTAGTTGTATCAGATTTTGGTCTAGTCATATTACTTGCTAGTTTCCACTCTAGCATTTTCTCATAACCAACAATCTTAGCGCCTGTATACAATGTCTCTATTGATCGAGAAACTCTCTTAAACGTATCGTTTTCTGGCGGATTAAAACTATCGTCTTTTTCTAATGCTTTTTCTAAACCATTACCACCAACTTTTAATTTAAAAACTTGGTTTGTATATGTCTTGTATTCAAAGAATAAAATAGCAATTGTATCACTATTGTACTCTTGCCAATTTTGTAAATACTGGTTGTTTCCTTGATACTGTTGTATCTCTGTTAAGTCATTGTCGGTTAAGTGTGGAAATAATTTCTTTATTTCAGATAAGTATAATAACTTAACTTCACCAACATAATATAAATCTAAGAAATTAGGATCTTCTGTATATGACCAAACCATTTTAGCTGGATCACAATATTCAGTTGTTATACCATTAGATCTATTCCAACCAGTTTTAGCTGCGCCAATACCTAACACAACCAAATCGTAGTTTATTCTTCTTCTTGTTAAATCATATCTGTTTCTTTCAAACGTATTAGATATTAACTCCTCTTCAGCTATCTCTATAGATGGTTTATATTCTAATTGCATATGCAATTCAACCTCATCTTTTGTTTCTGGAATATCTATATTAGAAGGAGAATTAAATAGATTCATACCAGTTGCATTGCGTATAAATTCTAATTCTTCCTTTACAGCCATATCACGCATTAAGTTCTCTGCGTACTTAGTTCTTTTCTTTATTGATTCTGGATCTTGAGAGAAAGCTTTTACTTCATATGACTTTTCTGATATACCATTTACAACAATGTCAACAAATTTAGATATAACCGGAACTGGCTTCCAACTTAAATTTAAATAAGATAAATCACCATTTATAGATAATTCATCTTTAATCTTTTGCATTGGTTGTTCTCCTCTAGCGTATAATCTTAAATTATGGAAACTATTCCAATTAGACATAAATCTATTCTGGGTTCTACCAGTTCCAAACCATTCACCCTCTATAGCTCTTCCAACTTGGTAGCCATATTCAATAGACGCTTTCTCCTGGTCACTAACTACTTGGTCAGGGAATGCGGTATTTGGGTTTGTATTTATTTTCTTCATTATCCTATTTTAGTGTATGATCTTAGATTCAGTACCAGTATTATCATATTTTTTAAAGCCTAAACTTATATTCTGTCTAACTATTTTATTTGCCGGCGCATATAGATTCTTATTACAAGCCATGATAGCTAGTCCAGAACTAATAGCAGCGTCAAATTTAGTTCTATTATTCATATCAAACTTAACCCACTCATTTAAAGTTTTATTAAAGTACATATCTCCATACTCTCCTTCACCTATTAAACCAACGCAGTTATCAATATAAGTTTCAATAGCAGCAGCATGAGCTTGCTTAATATCTTGACTTGTATTTGGTATACCACCAATCTCTCTCTCGGTTATAGATAACTTATTATAACTCTTATCTGGGCGATTCATAGAAAATCCTCTATAACCTCTTCTTTTTATATGGTATAATAATCTAGGCTTATTATTTTCTGCTAAGATAGGCATACCATAAAACACTATAGCCATTAAAACATCTTCAAAGAACATCTCAGCAGTCTGTGGTCTAGCTATATACTCTAAAAAGAAATGCTCAGGTGGTGCGTCTTCCATCGAGAACTTAGTCTTACCATGCAGTGAACCTTTAGATCCTCTACCATCAACTGTTCCAGATATATCATAAGGGTCACATCCAAAAGCACCTACATGTTCATTTCCAGGATACTTAATACCATTCTTAATTATAATCCTATTTTGAAGCTCAGGTGGTGGTGTCCATGATATTAAAAACCTACCATTTTTATTTGGTGCAAATATTACCCTAGTGTCTTCTATGCCATTCTCCCAACTGAAACTGCCTCTAGTTAATGTACCGTGAGCTTCTAGATCTTGATTATAATCTATTTGCTCATACAGTCTTTGTAGATTATATAGTGAGCTCTTTGCCTCATCCCTAAATGCATGTTCCTCAGTTCTTGGGAATTGTCTGTAGTGTTCGTTTAATGAATCTTGATTATCTCTTAAACCTTCTGCTTCATTCTCCCAGAACTCTATAACACCCATGCTTATTTTTTCACCATAAAAACCATCTATTGGTTCATCTGGTGTATCAAATACTGGCATACCATACCTATCAATGTAACCTTCATAGTTCCATTCCATAGGTATAAATAAACTATATAAACCAGATTTAGTTTGACCGTTCTTGTTTCTATCGTTTACATCTGACTGGTAATAAAGCGTTTTAAAGTTGCTACCACCTTTGTCTAAAGAGTTTGATGTTGAACCCATCATACACTTGCCAATAATTCTACTACCTAATCTAAGGCACGTTTTAGTAACACGCCAATTGTTTAAAATATTTTCAGGTCTTTCCCATTTTCCAGATTCATCATGTAGAAGCATCATTAACTTCTCACCATCATAAGAGTTGTCTGATGTATTCTTCCAGTCAATACTTGTATCTAATCCTTCTAAGTCCTCTAGTTCATCTTCTGAATCAATCTTCTTCCTAGTTAACTTAGATGCTGGTACTCTATAAGCTAGTTCTGTTTTTGGTCTATCCATACCATCTTGGATAGGTGAGAAAAAGAATGGATAATTAATTGATATTGGTACAACTTTATCCGTGAAAAGCTTTTTAGCATCTGGTCCAGTTTTAGAAAGGATACCAAATCTCTTATCACTTGAAGTAGTAGCTAAGTTAACAGTTTCACTTGATCCCATAAATGAAAAACCAGAACGTCTATTCTTTAAGTAGCAAATTCCATATGATCTATGATCTGCTTTACATGCCTCCCAGAAAATAAAGAACAATCTATTTGACTCTCTAAATTGAGCTTCACCAACATCGATCTTTGCCCACTGTAAGTACATGTAGTGAGAACCTGTTACGTATGTATCTAATCCATTATTCTTAAACCAGAAACCATCTTCTCTTCTTTCAAACTCTATATCAATGTATTCATGATACTTTGCTTTAAACGTGTCTGGTGTTCTTCTCCAGTCAAATATGCTTTTTATCTTATCTAATTCCTTTGGCTTTTCTAGTCTCTCCCAATACTGTTCTTTATTAATTGAAGACCTAGCTATTACTTTCTTAGGAGCTTTTGGTAGAGCAATTTTTAAACCTTGTATATCAAGTATCTCGTCTATCTCACCGGTCTTGCTTATTATGACAATATCAAATTCAGCATTGTAACCATACTCCCATTTCTTATAACGGTTGTTTCTATCAATCTTAGCCTTTTTTAATGGCGTGATTACTTTATATAATGTCTGCTCGTACATTACTTTTTCTTAGCGTGCTTTTCTGCAAAACCACCAAATGAAGATGTTTTTTCTTCTTCTTTAGTTTTTGGATCGTCGCTAAGTAGTTCTTCTTCTTCCTCTATTCTCTTAAGTATTTCGAATGCATCAAATATTGATAGCTTCTTAGTTGCAGCAGCATTCTTTAGTTTATCAGCAGAGAGTTCTTCACTATTCATTGGTATATCTTCACCGTCAACAATCATTGTTCCCTTAGCACCAAGTATTGGTTCTTCAGCAACTTTAATTAACTCGTTCACAGCTGCTCTGCCAGCGCTTATTATTCTTATCCTAGTTTCCTTAGACTTATCTCGTCCAGCTTGGATTATATTCTTCGTCTCCTTCTCTGATTCCATAACTCAAAACAATATTATTTAATTTCATACAATATAAAAGCATATCGTTAAACACAAACTCAAATTCAGAGTCAGGGGTGAAGCATACTGTTTCTCCTTTTTCGATATTCAATTTCTTATTAGTATATCTAAGTATACCGTGTAGTTCCTTTTCTTTACTAGTACTTGATTCATCTGTTGATTTAACAGGTTGAACAAAGCAATAATCATTAAAGGTTTGCCAATCAGTTGTAGACAATGGTTGATATGCATAGATTTGATCTAATGATACCGCATACATTCCATCAAACATATAACTTCTACTATTCTTTTCTTTACCCCTAACGTCGTAGAATCTTCTAAATACATTATGATGTATTATGACTATATCTCCTGGTTTTATTGGTGTATCAAATGCTTTTGGAACAGCTATTACAACACCTTGTCTATTAACATTCTTAAATGACTCAAGACTTGTATTTGTAACAAACTGTACACCAGCTATTTCTTTCTTATTATTATATCTATGATCGTCTACTGGTTTTACTATAAAATCGTAAAGACTATGCATTAGTATGTTAAATCGTATTCGACCGCTATGGCCATATTTTTATTAAATTTCTTCCACATCATTATCTCACCTGACTTTTCCAACCATATAATGTGAGATTGATCTTCATCAATGAATTGTATTGTATGTACAATGTGATTGTCCCAAGCTGGCTGACCTACGTAGTAATGCATTGCATTATCCTTGTACTCAGTACCTATACTTATTTTCCTTATAACTGTATTAGACCGTCCCATTTTCAACTGGTTTTGTGTATGAACCATCAGACATGTCTATAGATATAGGACCATATTTTTCCTCTAACTCAGCTCTAGTTTTATTTGCTGATTCAATAACCTCAGCATAATCTTTCATTAATCTTGTTTTCTGTAATTCAAGAGAAGCAATCTGCATTGCCATTTGCTCTGTTTTATTGAAATCACTTTTAATTTTCTCTAATTCTTGTTCTTCTATTTTCATAATATTTAATTTTAATTTTTGTAAATTCTACTATGTATTACAACGCCTTTTTAGGTCTACGTGGGCTAGAGGCCATCTTCTTTGTGATAACTTCCTCATATCTCTCTAAACGCGCCGTGAGCGTTGCAATAATTACAGACTGCTCTAATATCAATTTATTATTTATCTCTAACTTTGAGTTTAACTCATCTATTTGAAAAGCATGTTTAGCGTTATTAGAATCCATTGTTTCTTTCAACGCACTTATTGTTTTTTGTTGTTCTTTCACTATAGCTGCTGCTTGAAGAGTTGTTACAATGTAATCCCACTTTTTATATATTAATACTACAAGTGCTATTAACGATACTGTAGGTAAACCGTATTCACCTATTAGTTTAGCTATCCCTTCAATTATCTCCATTTTAATCTTCTATTATTGGACCTACTGGTTCTACAATTTCAATTTCTCCAATAGTGTATGCAATTGCTGCATTGTCTAAATCGGTTTGAGCTTCTAATTGTAGCCAATACACACCGCCAACGGTGTTATTAGTGGGATTCCAATAGAAATCATCAATGCTACTTAGTATTGGAAATTGAGAAACGTCTGGTATTATTAAAGCTGTCATCGTACTGCTGTGTTATAAGTTGTTATTGCGTCATATAAATCGGTTACTTGGTTAGCCGTTAACGAAGCTCCTATATGACTGAAGTTCATTGTTCCTGATCCTAAGAAACTTGCTGAGCCATTATAATTTTGTGCGGCTAGAAAATAAGTATATGTGCTTTGTCCTGTGGAGGCTGCTGTTACACGCCCAATATCTGCCGTATCTCTAAATAAAGTTACCAAAGAACTATCTCTATTTACTATATAGTGCGCAGGTGTTATACCCCCAGATCTCGAAGTCCCACTAGCGTTATTCAAGCCGTAATATATCCTACTATTATATTGTGTGATTGCGTTATAATAATTAGGTGAGATTGTTCTTGCTCCTATTAACGTACCATTACCTCCAGAATATGCACTAAAATTAGCTCCGAAAGAATGATCATTTTGTAGTCCATCGGTAGGAGCGTATCCTGTATCTCCATACTGATCTAAGCCATCAAAAGCTACTCCTGCACTTGAATGTGTAGGAGAATTGTACCAAGTGATTTGGTAAGTAGCAGGGTCTTTAAGATTGTATTCCGCAGCAGCTAGGGAAGTTGGGGATGTTGGATAAATTGCATCTAGCCCTGTCCATATATCTGTGTTATTAGTTGTACTTCCTGTTCCTTTTAAGTCAGAAACAAGTTGAATAACAGCCGCTTGCTCTGTTGGGTCTGTTATACCTGCTGCTGTGATGTAAGCAGTAGCATCAGGGTCTGTTCTTACTGCTGTGTTATAAGTTGTTATTGCGTCTGATAAATCTTTTGCTTGGTTAGCCGTTAATCCTTTGTGTATTGCCACAAAGTCCATCTCACCAGCAAACGGAGCTGATAAAGCTCCAGAGTTACTATAACCTAATAAGAAAAAGTTAGCGTTTGGCACAACCGAACCGCCACTTGATGCCAAGTTTAAGGAAGACTCAGCCCCGTTAGTGTACATTTTTATCAGTGTTCCACTGGTTCTTACTGCCGTGCTTATGCTTCTATTAAGGTCAACAGGATTAGCCGCTGATGATGAAGCACCAATGTACGCTATTTTTCTATTTGCTGAATTTCTTATTACAAACCATCTAACCGAATTATATACGCCTAATGCATAATCACCATCCGAATACTCACCAGAATATGTTAGACCAGCATTATTAATATCAATACCTTCAGTTGTAGGATTCCAATTTGTATCTCCATAGGCATCAGTACCGTTACCCGTTATTCCAGTAGTTGCGTGTGTTGGACCATTGTTCCAAGTAATGTTTTGAGTTGGGTCTTTAAGATTGTATTTCGCAGCAGTTAATGAAGTAGGTGATAATGGATAGATTGTGTATGAATCACTCCATACGTCTGTGTTATTAGTAGTACTTCCTGTTCCTTTTAAGTCAGAAACAAGTTGAATAACAGCCGCTTGTTCTGTTGGGTCTGTTATACCTGCTGCTGTGATGTAAGCCTGAGCAGGGTCAACCGATGGTCCTCCACCAAATCCACTTACTTTACCACCAATAGAATTACCTATACCAAGCCCTATCGACATAGTTTATTATTTTACGCCAATAATGGCAGTTGCAGTTGTTCCTGTAGCTAGTACATAATCTACTACGATTGGTAGAAAAGTACCGTCTGGAATATTAGTAAAAGTAACAGCGTCAGCAAGTTGTGTCTTACCAGCCATTAATACTTTTACGCTACCAGTTCCACCTACATAAAGTATCATCTGGTTTACTTTAGTAGTAGAATCGATGGTATCGCTAGGCGTTACATCTACAGCCTGTGTGCCAAAATCTGGCTGGTTTAAATATTGTCCCATTTTTAAATATTGTATTTTGTATCTCCGTGTTTTGTGTTTGACTTAGTATAAGCCTCTTTTTCCCATGGTGTATCTTTTGAATTTCTCACCATGTGAAGTTCTTTATTAAACTTTTTTCCTTTCCAATATATGTTATCGTCATCGTAAGTAAGATCACCTCTAGATATTTGATTAATATGAACCTTCTCGTGTTCAATTACTTCATCTACAAATTTAGGACTTAATTTTGAATTAATAGCAATAGTACCATTTTTATTAGTTTGACCTAAGACACCAGGTCCTAGATCTTCGTAATAAACAGATGGACCATTTAATTCAATTGGTTTGTTACCTAATTTAAAAGGCATTACTTACAGTTCTTTGACATAAAGGTTCCACCTTTGCTTTTCATCATCAAGCCACTTTTCTCTTTAGCCTTTCCAGCAATTTTACTAATAACCATAGGTGCTAATGCTTTAACTGCCATTCCAACTAGCGGCGCCATTTTTGGTCCACCTTTTTTTGTATTTTTATACATGTTTACTTTTTTTTGTTTTTATTAACTACCACATGAAATACATTCAGAATCTTCTATATCACAAACTTGTGGTACTATCTTAACTTCTTTATCCTTTTGTTCCATTTGTTTTAAAAGTTGCTCAAGCGAGCTTGATTCAGATGTTATGTTCATTGATTTGTTTTTAATAATTTTTACCACTTTACTTTATCCGCCCAATACGCTGCCGACATTTTTCCTTTAGCTATATTTTTACCGTGTCTACTTTTAAAAGACTTTCTTTTAGCCTTCATTCTATCAGACTCGCCTGGTTTAGGTTTGCCAGCAGTGCTAGCTCCGTACTCACCAAATCTTATTATTTTTTCTTTGCCGTTTGCACATGCTTTAACTACGTGTGACTTAGTGCCGCTTCTTTGAGCTTTCGGCGAGTTACACTTCATTTTTGATTTATCTATCTTAGTTGCCATATACTTATATATTACACAATATCATAACTTTTCTATCTAACTATGGTAGCCGTAGTGGAAATATTGATTTTATCAATAATTTAAATATTACATACAGTGCTATTAAAACAATTAATAGCATGAATCCTATTAATAATATTCTCTTTAAATTCTTACCAAGCTGCTCAATTATACCTTGCTTTCTAACTACAACTTTTTCATAAGGAACTTTGATCGTCTTAATAATAGTGTCACTCTTGCATTCTCCCTGAATAAAGGTGGTGTCTCCCACCCTAATATATTTAATGCTAAGTCTATCTTTATTAATAAAAATAGTATCTCTATTCGTATCAATAAAAGAAGTATCATATTGTACAAGTGGTGTATATACTTCGATAGTATCATGTAGTGTATCCTTTTTTAGTATAGATGGATATTTTATAGTTAACTTCTCTATCTTTCTTTCTGCTCTTCTTAATCTACGCTCTATTCTTTTCTCTAAAGAACAAGAAGATAAAATCACTAATATTAATAGTGAGAGTAAACCGTTTTTCCATTTATTCTTTGACATCGTAGTATTTCTTTTCGATTACCAGACTTCTTATACGAGACATGAACCCAATCTGGATTATCATTATTTCCGTACTCCCATATCATTTGGTCAAAGTCTAGATTATCCTTAATAAAATTAAACATGTCAGCGTTTGACATATGTCCGTAAGTATCATCTATGTCCATAGCCTCACCTTTACAATGTTGTGAAGTTGATGATCCACCAAGTTTTTTATTTAACTCAACGGATCTGAAGAAACTATTTATAGCTACAGGACCCGCTACGTGGATTCTAAGAGGTTCAAATACTTTTTCAGCAAGAATGCACATTGCAACCAACTGTTGTTCACTAGGGCTGTTCTCTATGCCATTCTTGGTAGCCGTTTGACTACGTGTTGCCTCTGAATATGTTATATGCTTGCTTATATTATTCACCCTTTGCTCTTTGAGTGATTGGACCTGCTAGATAAGGATACTCATTCTTTGCAAGTAATTGAATACCATCAGCTCCAGAACTACGTCCAGGCGCGATTGGCATATTATCCATATTTAATGGACCTTCCCAAGTAGCATCAATACCTTGTTCTGCTGCGTACTTTCTACTATTTGGAGCTTCGTATATGTTATTTTTTTTCATAATTATCTTAGGTTTCTATTTGCTTCTGAGCCAAACATATTTAATGCGGCATTATCTAATGTATCTGATTGCTTGTATCCAACACCCTTTGAAGGAGAATATATATCTTCTACTGGCACAGGAGCCGTTGCTAAAGCTGCTTGTGTAATAGGGTCTGTCGCTTGCACTTGTTCAGGTTGTACCTGGGGTTGTGCTGATATTGGTTGCTGTGTGTCGTATTGATTCATTGTTTTTTATTTTTGGTATTTTTTAGATCTTCCAGCTGCTCTACTAAAAGCATCAGACACTTGCATAAAAGCAGATATATCTAATTCAGATGTATCTTTTGCAATATCAAGATCTATAGGTGCAGCCTTAAACTTACCAGCTGGCATCTCGCTATCTGGGTAGTCTTTTTCGTTATACAACTTAATGCTAGCATCTCCTTGAACTCTGGTTTGGCCAGTTCTATCATCTGGTGCTGCTTGTCGTGCGTCCATTTTAGAATCACTTGGCGCCGTTGGATCTACATTATTTAGAGTTTTATTGCTAGATTCATATTCACCTTTCTTAATAGAATTGTATTTCTCTAGGTTTTTAGCTTTTCTAGCAGTAGCTTTATCTTCAATCTTAGCCTTTAAAACAGACATAATACCTTCTTTATTTAGGTTCTGACCACCACCAAAATAATCACTCATTTTGTAATGACCTTTCGCGTGTCTAGCTTCAGTTTCTGATTCAGGTGATTTACCCATATTACTTTCTGACAATGTCTTGCTTGGTGATTCATCTTCTTTGGCCTCACCCATGTTAGTAGCTCTACCTATTACAGAGCTTGTTCCAAGCATGGTGTTATTACCATAAGCGCCCTTTTTTTTATCGCTTTCTTGATTTAAACCCGTTTTGTAAAATGCTTTTTTCATATTTTTATCTTGTTTCGTCTTTATTTACTAAATCTATAGATACCTTAAGTACTTTGTCCATATATGTTTCACCCTTCATTATAGGGTTTCTTTTTGTACTACTTGGTAAATCTTCTTGCCCAAGCATTATACGATATATTTGGTTAATTAGTTGCTTACCCTTGAATGTTACTTTATAAAGATTAAACTTCCTAGTTGTGTTGTTCCTTGTTCTCCACACTTCAACCCAACCATCGTTCCTTAATCTATCCCATCTGCCTTTATCCCAACTGTAAGCAAATGTACCTTCTTGAAAGTCTACTCTACGAAAGTAGTCGAGACAGTCTAGATATATTAAAATCTCTAGATCTGCCTCTCTTATACTCTTCGTCTTGTGAGCCCATTTTCTAATAGTCCTATAATGCTTTAATACATTAAGATTTCTTATATCTTCAGCTTCAACGCGCATTATACAACTAAGATAATATCTGGTTGCTTTATTACTTTGTATAATTCATTATCTATGGTTAGATCAAATCCAGCATGCTTATCATAGTATACAACATCATCGATGTTTAATCCCTCAATATCTTTACTAAATTCCTTAACCTTAGCTTCTCTGTATCTTAGATCAGATATATGTATTTGTCCAAGTTCTAATCCACTTTCTGTTTTTATGCTAGCAGCTTTTATAGGCTGAATCAACACATAATTACCCATTACTTTCATTATTCCTTAGTCCTTAAGTTATTAATTACACAGTTTGTTGATAATATAGTTGTAGCAACTGACACCGCGTTCTTTAATGCACTCTTAGTCACTAATAGCGGATCAATAATTCCAGCTTCAATCATGTTGACCATTTCACCAGTCTTAACATTCATACCAAATCCATCTTTAGAACCGATATCATTAATTTCATCACCAAATCTATCAGCATTCTCTAATATCACCTCAAGTGGTTTCCGTATAGAATTTAATAATATTTCCTCACCTTGATTATCAGGAGCAAAACTATATGAAGCATTTAACAGCGCAATACCGCCACCTGATACAACACCTTCTTTAATAGCTGCTCTAGTTGCAAAAATTGCATCTTCAACTCTATCTGTCTTTTCTTTAAGTTCTACCTCAGAATTTGCTCCAACTTTTATTACAGCTACTTTACATGATAGAAATCCTAATCTTCTATCAAGCTGTGCTTTCTTACCAGGCTTGTCCTCTTCTTCTATTTGACGTTTAACTGACTCTATTGCTGCGGTAAGCTCTTCTGACTCCTCTGCTATCTCTATGATGGTCTCATGAAGATCTGTTGTTGCTCTAGAACATGAACCTAAATGCTCAATCTCTATAAGATCAATATCATCACCAAGATCCTCACTAATTACTTTAGCTCCGGTAATTAAAGAAAGATCATGAAGCTTCTGCTTTCTATTGAATCCAAAGTCTGGTGAATCAATAACATTACACTTAATGTTACCTTTCATCTTGTTCATGGCTAATGCACCTGAAACCTGCGAATCCATTTCAGCAACAATCAATAGCTCTCGCTTATTAACCATTACGTGTTTAAGTACAGATTCAATCTTCCTTATGTTATCTATTTTATTTTCACATATCAATACTAACGGATTATTTAGAACGCATTTGTTCTTGTCTTCGTTAGTAGCGAAAAATAGATTAACAAGACCTTTATCAAATGAAGCACCGTTAATTACTTTATACAATGTGTTTTCATCGGATGATTGCTCCATTGTAACTACGCCATTATCACCTACCTCAGCGAAAGCGGAAGAAATTATTTTACCAATTTCAGGATCATTGTTAGCCGATATTGTTGCAATGTGTTTAAGCATATCACCCTTAACTGGACTTGCTACAGATTCTAAGTACTTGATTACTTTTTCAGTTGCAGTCTTAATACCTTCCTTAACATCTTTAGCGTCATGGCTATATGCTTCAGTTAAAATGGCATGTGCTAATACAGTCGCAGTGGTTGTACCGTCACCAGCTTCTTCAACTGTTTTACGAGCGGCATCTTTTAGTAGCGTTGCGCCCATATTTTCAACTGGATCTAATAATGTGATTGCATTTGCAACACTTACACCATCCTTTGTTATTATTGGGTTACCGTCTTCATCTTCTAGTATTACAGCCTTTCCAGATGCACCTAATGTTGAACTAACTGCTTTATACAGTTTATCTACTCCCTGGTAGATTCCTTCTCTAGCCTCTAAACCGAAATTTAGATTCTTTACAATGTTGTTTCCTCTCATGAAATTTAATTTAATTTAAGTACAAATATACTTTATTTTATTATAACAATGGTACAGCTGGATACAAACTCTCAGGCAATACTTCTACTTCTTGCATTTTATATATTTCTTGAAAGCGCTGTTGAATATCTAACTATTGCGTCATCTAGGTCAGTAACTGCGGTAGCATCTAGTCCCTTTGGAATAATCAAACCAAATCTCATTTCCATTGCTGTAAAGTTCTGACCCCCACTACCGTTGTTTTGTGCGCCTACAAATAATGATAGATTGACAGGTGTTCCATTATCTTCAGAAAGCTTTGTCCCTAATGACGTTCCGTTCAAGTAATTCGCTCTTCCACCATTCGCTATTCTATCAGCGCTCACAATCATGCGCCCTTCGTATGTTCCGCCTGTGCTAGTCACCCATCTACCACCTCCTGTGTTGTGAATGTCTTGGTAAAGATTACCGCTGATTAATAACATTCCAGTTCTTTTTCCTGTTGCAATGACAGCACTCATCAAACCAACCGCTACTGGGTTTGCATTCACTATCTGCATACCAAGTGTGATGTCGTAACCATTAGCTAAAGTTTCCACAGCAGGGTCAAAACCTGTATCACCATGCTGATTAGTGCCGTTGAGAGTAACACCAGTAGATGCATGTGTTGGACTATTTAGCCAAGTCATATTAAAGCTAGTGGTATCTCGTAGGTTGTATGTTGCCGCCGATAAGCTGGTTGGACTGATAGGATAAAATGCTGCTGCATCTGTCCATAGGTCTGTTCCACTTGGCGTACTTCCTATTCCTTTTAAGTCAAGTACCAATTGATTAACAGCGGCTTCTTCTGTTGGGTCTGTTATACCTGCCGCCAATATATAAGCCGCAGCGTCTGGGTCAGTGCCAGAAACTTGCGGTGTTAAAAATCCTGGAGTTGCAAGAAACATTAGCTAAAGTTTTGATTTATTGATGCGTAAACATTAGTCCCAATTCTAACGAATGTTAAAATATCTGATTGACCACTTGTTTGTGTAATAGTTGGGGTTATACCACCAGACCACTCAATAGTACCACCACCAGCGTCAATATAAAGCGCAATATTTGGCCACGGAGAAGTAGAACCACCTTGTGTTACTTTTACTATAACTGGTGTTGCTGATGGTAAATTATCCAGTATCAATTTGCTTCCAACTGGATCTGTTATTGTGATTAAAGCAACAGAGCCAGTATCTACGTTGTGTGTAAAGATAGTTGGACCAGAACCAGAACCAGTTACACTAACCTCGTTAGTAGTAAACTTTTGAGATAGTACCTGAGGAGATATTACCCGAGAACCAGTTATCGTTCCCGTGATGCTTATAGTGTTTGGTGTATCGTTTACTCTACCAGCACCAACTACTTTAATTGCACCTTTGATAGCCTGGACTATAGTTACCTTACCAATATTTTGCACGAGTTCTGCTGGCCCAGTTGGTCTTACATTTTCCCATCCGCCTGCTATTGTAGGGCTAACATAGAGCGTGTCACCTACGGTTATTGAATTACCATCTGAATCTACTGTAGTATTAAGTGACTTTGTTAAACCAAGGCCATATATGTTACCAAAGCTTACAACCTGTACTGGGTTACCTAATGTGGCGTCTTGATAAGCAAATCCAAACGCTGGCATTGTAGACAAGCTATCAGACTGCGCTTTTTTAACTAGCGTGTTACCTCCTGATTCGCCAGAAATATAAACAACGTCACCAAAAGAAAGGGTTTCATCTGCTATAGCTGCAAATCTAATTGCACCATCAACATCACCCATGAAATTAGCCTCTGCACTTGGCCAGTTATCAAGCATTACGTTACCGTCTACATCGATACTTACACCCGTTGTGTCTTGGATTATCTTTCCTGTTGAGCCTTGGAATATTGGTATAGACCTATCAACTGAAGACGCAGGGCCAGTTACATCACCTGAGGTAGACCAAGTATTGTCACCACGAAGAAAGGTTGTCGCATCTGCTGTTCCTGTTGCAGACAAGTCCACGGTCCCAATGCTAACTGAACCAGTTGCGGCAGCGTTTGTGGTTACATTTATAAATGTACCAGCAGTCGATGTAAAATCTGTTACACCACCGCCACCACCGCCGCTACCTAGATTAGCTACATCTTGAAGTGTAGTTGTCTTAGTAGAATACGGATTTAATGTATCATCCGTGTCAGCTATATTAACTACTTCATTTCCTGTTAAAATACCTTTTCTAGGGTATTGATAATTTATTGCCATTACGCTTTATATTTTTTGTTTCCTTCGGACTTAGTTCCATTACCATCATTGCCTCTGTTCTTGCCCTTCAACTCCCATCTTCTATCTTCATGATCCCAATCTCTATCAGATAACCAAGCCTTAGCTTCTGAAGCGGAATTAAACTTTTCAGTTAAGCTCTTAAGCTTCGCTCTTCTACGATTCTGATTTGCAGCCTTCATCTTTCTTCTACGAGGCGTCAGAGCAGCCGCTAAATCTCTTTTAGCTTTAGCCGCCTTTGCTTTCTGACTTAATTTCTGTGCCATTATTTTTTATTTTTAAATAAACGCATCTCTGCATTGTATTCATTCTTACTTAAATTCTTATTACCTGTACCATCTGATCTATTAATTGTAGCGTAATTTTTATCGCTTCCAGATGTAGTCTTATATGGCTTATTGTATTTTGGTGCACGAGATTTTACAGTGCTATTATTTTGTGATGATGACAATGCAGCTTTTTTTGTAGGCATTTTAGCCATATCAGATCTATTACTTTCTATAGGTTGCTTAGGTTTTGGACGATACGGTAATTCAAATGTAGAATAGCGGTGACGGCTACGACCTACACCTCCACCATCATAATATATCTTACTCTTAACAGACTCTGTATTACCTAAGCTCTTATCTGTTCTCTTTAATGTCTTAATATCTTGAGCAACACCCTTAACACCACTATAAGATTCATATGGCTTACTATTGAGGTCACCTGTACTACCTTCTACATTTGTATAATAATTATGATCCGTATATGGATTATCATCGACAATCATATTAGGGGTTCTCAAAGTATTGATAATATTCTCTGTTGCATTGTGCGCAGCTAAGCTATCATTATACATTTGTGTTCGTTTAGCGTAGTCAGCATCGTCTTTAGCTATATAAGGTTTAACACCTTCACCAACTTGACGAGGACCATTTATTTTTCTATTTAACCATGTTTGTCTCATCATGTTATTTATTTTTTAAACTTCTCAAAGCTAACAAATTGGTCTTTATTCAATACTTTGTTACCTCTTCTATCTCCAAAATTTACTTCTCCATATTTTTTATAATCCGCACTATTTTTTTTAGGATTGGGATTGTATAGAGATGTAGTGAATTTTCTAGACGTTAATTTTCTATCAATAATTTTCGGAGATGCTAACTTACTACTACCTTTAAGTATAGGCATCTTTTCTAAACCCTTAAGTATTACTTCCTGTTTAGGTTTATCAAAAAAAACCGCCTTCACATACCCATCTGATTGTATAAAAGAAGTTGGTTTTATTGATTTATTTTTCATACTACTATATCCAGGAGTTCCAGGGCCTACTACACCCGCTGGCCTAGTAGTGGCCGTAGGGGGTGTATAATTCATATAATGCCGCTTTTTAGACGGGTCTCCTCCATCTGAAGCATACTTTACATTGGTAACAGGCTCTGCCCATTTTCTACCCCTTGAAATAATTTCTTGCTTACTTAGTAAAGGTTCGGGCTTACGCTCAACGCCTCTTGCCCTTTGCCATTCCCTGTCCTCATCAGAAAGTCTACTTTGATACTCTGCCTCTCCAGCCCTGTTCCTATCATCCTCATACTTAAATTGTTCATAATATTCATTATTACTATTATTATATGAAGCTAAACTATCACTGTGCGACTGAATCCTTGGGTCGTCACGGTCATATGTTACATAAGGTTTTACACCACCTTTTTTCTTATCACCTCCACCAACTTGACGAGGACCCTGGATCTTTCTATTTAACCATGTTTGCATTGTAACTGTTTTTATTATACTTATATACTTACACATTAACGAAGATATTCAAAACTATGACATTAGCCCCCTACTATACTATCTATAAGGCTATTGTCACACTTTTTTTTGTAGAGAGTGTTTGTAGAGAGTACTTAGATGTAGAGAGTATTTGTATAATACCTTATTTTGAAAATAAAAAAATAAAAAAGAAAGTTTTTTGAAACGAAAGGGGTCCCCCTGTTTTATAGAGTTTTTCGTAAATTTTTTTGGGTTTTATATAATATCTACTAAGTATTTCACCTTTTCCCCGGTAGTATGGTATAAATAATATAAATAAAATGCTATACAGATTCTTAACGAGCAAATTTATATAATAATTTATATAAAAATAAAATAATAATATAAAAATTTAATTTTATTATTTTATTAAAAATTAAAATTTATTTTAAACCAGTTAATAATTATCAAAACAATCTATAATTATTAACATAAAACCAACATGTTATGAAAACTAACAGATTCGTTATTAGAAAGTCGTTAATAGGTAAGAATGAAGTGATTGAGTTCACCAACAAACAGGGTCAAACCTGGTCTTACAATCACGACGAAGTGTATAACGCTCACAAGAGCAAGTTCGAAAGCATGCCTTGCTTCGCCAAGTATAAGAACTATACTAACACGAACACGGTGCCTGCATTCGCTCGCGAACTGCCAAGCGTTACCAAGTCCTAATCAAAAGGGGATAGCCGAGAGGCTGTCCCTTTTTTTTACTCTTCTTTTTATCTACTCATTTTATTGCAGCAAGCTGCAAATGCTATACAGATTCTTAACGAGTTTAAATATATATTAATTTATATATTTTAAAATAATAATATAAAAAATTAAACCTTTATTATTTTTATATATATATCAGTTCTTTTAAATATTATTTATAAACCAGTTAATAATTATTCAAATTAACTATAATTATTAACACAAACCAACATGTTATGAAAACTAACAGATTTGTTATCAGAAAGTCATTAATTGGTCAAAGTGAAACCATCGAGTTCACTAACAAAAAGGGTGAAACCTGGTCGTATGATCATGATGAAGTTTATAACGCTCACAAGAGCAAATTTGAAGCTATGCCGTGCTTCGCTAAGTATAAAAATTATACGAACACAAACGCGGTGCCTGCTTTTGCTCGCCAGCTGCCAAGCGTGAAAAAATCGTAAGTAGCACAAGGGATATCCGAAAGGGTATCCCTTTTTTTCATCTGCATATATCGTATATATTATTTAGCAGCAAGCTGCTATACACTCTTGCAGATTCTTAACGAGTTTAAATATATAATAATTTATATTTAATTTATTTAATTTTTAATTTATTTTATTTAATTTTTATTATTATGAAAACCAACAGATTTGTTATTAGAAAGTCACTAATTGGTAAAGGTGAAATTATTGAATTTACCAACAAAAAAGGTGAAAATTGGAAGTATGATCATGATGAAGTGTATAACACCTTTAAGGTTAAATTTGAGGGTATGGAATGCTTTGCCAAGTACAAAAATTACACCAACACTAATGCTGTTCCAGCATTTGCTAGAGGATGTGAATCAGTAACTAAGTCATAAACCAACAAAAGGATGGCCGCAAGGCTGTCCTTTTTTTTTACATCGTCCACCACCTTAACCAATACCTGTAAAAAAGTGCTATACACTCGCAAAGAAACCAGCGAATTTCTTGCAGATTCTTAACGAAGTGATTTATATATTAATTTATATATAAAATTATTTATATATAAATTAAAACCAATTAATTATTATGAGCGTTATTAAATTTAACAGTCAAACTGTTTTCAAGAAAGCAATTCGACTAAACGGAGTAAAATTCGAGCATTTTGACTTAAATAATATACCAAAGAAATTTGGTTGTATTAATACTTCAACAGGTGGCGAAGGAATTAGTAGTTATATCAACTACAAAGGACTCACCTATTTTACTAAATAACAACTAATGAGGATGCTCGCAAGAGCGTCCTCTAATTTAAACAAGTAACCAATTTAATTTTATATATTATGGAAAATTGTAGTAACACTAAAAATGATATACTCGTATCGGTGAAAGGTTCACCAGATGAGTATCAACTAGACGCTCAGTTAAATGGGTATGATATGCAAGTGGCATATATACACCCTGAGTATGACTTTGAAGGAGTAAGTGATAAAAGCGAAGCTCATGAGTATATGGAAGAGAGTATGACGCTTCTAACACACGTCACCGACCACCACGATCCACTGCTGCTTGATCACCTTGACAAAATCTCTTGTTTAGAGTTACTCGGGTGTGAAACTTACAATGGCTGGGAGTTTGAAGAAGGTTATACACCTTATGATGCTCTGATGTATGTGGTAGCAAAGCAAATTGCTTTTGAATGGTGGCTGGATGGTGATTTACCTAAGTAAATAACCACTCTCTAACATACTAAGTTTAAAGGCTGACCAGTGAGACAGGGGTCAGAAGAGTATACTCCGACCTGCGTCATACTTTTGTATGTCAATTCACATCGTCACCTCAAGGTGTTGTCATTGTAAGTGTAATGCTATACACTCGTTTCTTGCAGATTCTTGACGAAGTAAATTATATAATAACCTGTAAATCAATTAATTTTAATACTCATGACAAAGAAGGAATTTAACTATGAAACATACTCTAAATTAGTGAAGACTATTTGGGGTGAAGAGTTTGAGAGACTACAAGAATTTATTTTCTGTGTCACTCATGATCAAGACAACAGTGAAGACAAGTATTGGGTGAAATCACCAGATCAAGACATCCCTGACTATGAAGAGATGTACAAAGTGATAGCACTATACAGCTCACAAGTTGAACCAAGAAGAAATTACTTAGGTGATCTACTTAATGATGAACTTGATAATGCTAGTGCAGAAGACATAGAATCAGAATTGAAGCAAATATGGTACAATAAAGTATCATAGTGCTACACACTCGCCAAGTAACGTGCTTGGCGGGTGTTTTAACTCACAGACACTTGACGAAGTAAGTTATATAACAATTCAAATAAATTAATCAATTAAATACCAATTATTATGAAGAATGTAAGGTACAACTTAGAGATACTATTCAATTATAGTGGTCTCTATATATGTAGAATGCTCTTAAAAAGAGATTCTGTAGTGTTTAACTACGACTTTCGAAGCGGTTGCGAGAGAGTTGATTATCCAGAAAGTGGCGAGAAAAGCTACAAGTGGGTTAGAGCAATCACCGGTTATGGTGATGGCTGGATAAGGTAAGCACTCTGCTATACACTCGCTAAGTAGGCCGACCAGTGAAATAGGGGTTGGAAGAGTATACTCCACCCTACGTCACACTTTTTATTGATCACTTCAAAGTATTATTAGCACGAAGTGCTATACACTCGCAGATTCTTAACGAAGTGATATATATAATAACCTATAATTTAAATAATTAAATATAATAAACTTAACCAAGCGCAAAGTGAGCACTTGCAGATTTAAAACGAAGCAATATATATAATATCTTATAAATCAATTAAATAAACAGTCAAATGGCAACTAAAAAAGCAACAAAGTCTTCTACGGAA